>Ga0315532_1000151_pt1 | contig 56333 bp, 48 predicted proteins | sample SalMarWE160370MG_FD_203082 | JGI IMG/M metagenome (GOLD analysis project Ga0315532, IMG submission 203082) | Salt marsh sediment microbial communities from the Plum Island Ecosystem LTER, Massachusetts, United States - Salt Marsh Sediment WE1603-70 ...
CAGAGGAAAACAAGAAACCTGTCCTGGATTATTGAACAAAACGTCAGAATGTTGTGCTTCACTCCTCTTGATTCACGGAGGCGAAGTGTTTACAGTGCTAATGGGTACTGGTAATATCATTGTGAATATTGTCAAAGGAGAAAAGTAAAAATGTTAACTTATCAACTTCGTGAGCATTCCTTTCTACTTAAAGAAGGTGGCACTTTAGATTTTCCGAATATGGTGTATGTAGAATTCCTGTTCTGTCCTACAGAGGCTTTAGGGAAACATTCTGGTAGAGGGAGAACCGTTTTGCTTGGAAGTGACGCAAGAATTCGATATGACGCAAATACTGGTAGGTCATATGTAGATTCTGTACCGCTCTTAAAACCGCTTCATGTCACTATTAAGGAGCATAATATTATGGTAAGGCTAAGGGGAAATCGGCTTCACATACGGACGTATTACGAAGAGAGAGATGACCTTGTTAGGCTGATTGAAGCCGTATACTATGGGCTTCCACCCATACTGAATCTAAATTTTGCGGAGCCACCGATTATTAAACGTGTGAAAGGAAAAGTTGGGAGCACCACATTTTGTTGGGAACATAAACTAGAATTCTTTGGCTTCGAGGTCACTACTCAAGAGACACAAGTGGAGAAGGTGAATTCTGCTTGGTTTACTATGGAATTTTTGAATACTCATCCTGCGCGAAGACGAGTTCTAGCCGCGCTGCAACATTTCTACGTGGCCTGCCGATTGAGCGAAGCAGGCAACTGCCCATCGGATTTTATGGCTGAGGTCCTACTTAACTACTATAAGATTCTGGAGGTTCTTTTCCCACCTAAAGGTGAGGTAAAAACCAGAAAAGATGCAGTGTGCATTGGGTTAGCAAAACTGGGCTACTCTAAAGATGAGATTGAGCGTGACTTTTTACCAGTAATGGCTCTACGTAATGAGATTGATGTTGGTCATACAAAATTATCATTATTTGATAGAAAACAACTTAATATTTTGCATAGGTATACTGATGCAGCAGAAGGACATTTCCGTTCAATGTTACGTCGCTTAATTGACAAGTTGAAATTAGACAACGATTTAATTGAAGCAGACCCGAAAAGAGTTGTAGATAAACAAACTACTGCCTTAATTCATAGGATTGGTACTACTCTACCTAAATCAACCCCCAAACGTGGACTTATTCCGCAACTATAAGCTTGAAATCCGGTTCAATTTATCAGAGTTGAAATGATTGTTTGAGATGTTCAATTTAAAGCCTTTCAGGGTATTCTGGGGACATAATACCTAATTTGTAGTAGGCCTGATTGGTATGGTGTCCCTGGAACTCATGGGCAGGCAATGTTCATTCGGTCGCTGTCCCAGCAATGCCAGTTGTCATCGCCGAAGGATTTTCTGAACGAGGTTTTGTTTATAGTGTGAAATCAGAATAGAACCTCATAGTATAAACCAGTTATTGTTTGTACGATATATAATGGCAGGGGAAAACGCTGCGATGCCAGAACCTGGTGATTTCTATCTAAAAACAGTCAAAGACTGCTTCGAAGCTCTTAAAACGAGTGAAAAGGGTCTTTCGAACCTGGACGCTCAAAAACGGCTCACTCAATATGGTGAAAATCAGCTCATCACTCTGGCAAAAACACCTAAGTGGTTACAGTTCTTGCTGCAATTTAAAAATGTGCTTGTAATTATTCTCATCATCGCAGGAGTAATTTCCTTTGCCATTGGCAGTTTTCGCGGTGGTTCCATTATGTTCATAATTGTACTGATAAACGCGTTTATCGGTTATTTCCAGGAACATAAGGCAGAACGCATCATGGATTCCCTTAAGAAGCTGGTTCAATCTCCCGCCAAAGTATATAGAGACGGCGAGTTGACTGAGCTGTCACAGTTAGAACTGGTACCCGGAGATATTTTATACCTTGAGGAAGGCGATAAAGTTCCCGCCGACATTCGCATAATTGAATCATTTGATCTGAGAACCAATGATTTCTCCCTGACAGGAGAGTCAATGCCCCAGGGAAAACACAGTAACACAATAAAGAAGAAATCATCTCTGGCAGACCGTGACAATATGGCATTCCTCGGTACGACCGTGGCTACAGGTAATGCAAAAGGGGTCATCGTCGCTACAGGGATGAATACAGAACTGGGTAGAATTGCGGGTCTGACACAGGAAGAAAAGAAGTCGAAATCTCCCCTGCAACTGGAAATGCAGTCTATTGCCAACAGAATCACTGTTTTTGCCATAATAATCGCGCTTATACTGTTCGGAGTTACCATATGGCAGGGGTTGGGTATGAATATAGCGCTCATCTACGCCCTGGGCATTGCAGTTGCTGTTGTTCCCCAGGCGCTTCCAATGCAAATAACCGTAGCACTATCGAATGGTGTAGCCCGTTTGGCCAAGAAAAATGCCGTTATTAAGAAATTATCGTCTGTAGAGACCCTGGGATCAACTAATGTTATTTGTACAGATAAAACGGGTACGCTTACCAAAAATGAAATAACTGTAAAATACATTTGGTTTGATGGCCATCAATATGAAGTCTCGGGGGTTGGCTACGAGCCAGAGGGAGACATACTAGATTCAAAAGGTGAGAAACTGACAGAGCGGGAGATCGAGAGAATAGAAATCATGCTCGATACCGCCACCATGGCATCTAATGCAGAAATTCATGAACCTGATAATGATCACCCAGGCTGGTATCCCATTGGTGATCCAACCGAGGCTGCCCTTATCACTGTATCAACGAAGCTAGGGACACGCTCTCCCAAAGAGGACGAGGAAAATCCGGAGCTCAAGGAGTTCCCCTTCGATTCTGAGCGTAAAAGGATGAGTTCTATTCGACAGTTTGGTAGTAAGAAAGTCCTCTGCATGAAAGGAGCAATCGATTCCGTTCTTGCAGTGAGCAAATACATCTACAAACGAGGTAAAGCGACCAAGCTCACAAAGAAGAATGCTGAAGTGTTGAACACGCTAAACGTCGAATACTCCAAGAAGGCAATGCGTGTCCTGGCATTCGGATACAGGGAATTAAAAGATGATAAACATGATTACGAAATGGATGATGCGGAGAAAAACATAATTTTGTTAGGGTTGATGGCAATGAATGACCCTGCAAAGGAAGGTGTTAAAGAGGCAATAGAAAGTGCGCATGAAGCCCATATTAAAACCTTTATAATGACCGGCGACCATGCCATCACAGCACAAGCAATAGGAAAGCAAATTGACCTCTTCCCCGAAAACAAAGAGGCAGTTGTAATTACCGGAGAAGAGTTGTCTGAAACCAAGGACGAAAAACTCACACAAATTATGGAAGATCATCAGTCTCTTATTTTCTCCCGAGTTTCCCCAGAGGATAAACTACGAATTGTAAAAGCGTTAAAAAGCAAAGGGGAGGTGGTTGCAGTTACAGGAGATGGGGTCAATGATGCCCCGGCTCTAAAAAGTGCCCACATTGGCGTTGCCATGGGGAGTATTGGTACTGACGTCGCCAAGGAAGCTTCTGAACTTGTACTGCTGGATGACAGCTTCTCAACACTTGTATATGCAATACAAGAAGGCAGAACTATTTACAACAATCTAAAGAAAACGATAATCGCATCTCTAACTAGCAACGGAGGGGAACTAGCTATTGTTCTTCTGGGGCTGGCTGGGGTAGCCTTGTTTGGCTGGCCAATCCCAATTCTGGTTATTCAAATACTGGCAATTGATCTGCTGGCAGAGATTTTACCGCTTACCGCTCTTACCTTTGATCCGGGTTCAAAGGATCTGATGACCTCTCCGCCCCGAAGACAGCAAGAACACATCCTAAACAGGTCCACAATGTCTGAGATCCTGTTCTTGGGATTTCTCATGGGAGCTCTTGGTTTTGTAAATTTCGTGGTGTTCATGGGGCGCACGGGTGCTGAACTTACAATGACACACGATCTGTACTCAAGGGCTACTACCTTAAGTTACGCTACTATTGTCTTCTGTCAGTTTGCCAATATCTTATCTAGAAGGTATAACTACGATTCATTTTTCAACAGGAATTTTTGGAGTAACAAGAAGCTATTATGGTCGATTGTAATCTCAATCGGATTCACGTTGACAGCAATATACACTCCTTTCATCAATAGGTTTTTAGAATTTGCTCCCTTGACCCTCAGCGATTGGGTAAGTGTTCTCGCTGCAGCCGCTTTATTCCTACTAGCTCTTGAAATTATCAAAGCTTTTAAACGCTCAAGAAGAAGAGTCCCTAAAACGAGAGTACAAGAATGATCGATTGATTCACGCGTCCGCACTGTCTTATACTTAATTACATTTATTCCGTTACACTGGATTAGCAGTGACGGTACAATCAAGTAAAACTGGACCCCTTCTAGCTGATGGCACCGTATACAGTAAGCGGAATAATATGTTCACAAAATAGCAGATTGTTACCTACATGCCTGAACTGGATAGCCCTTCTGCCCGGAAAGCCAGGCTTGATATTGCAGGTTCAAAGGGCTTTGCCGTTATTAATTCGTCAGGGTTGAGGCTTTGGCTCTCATCTCAGTGGCAAGCGTAAAAGCTGGACTGCCCTACTTCCACCCAGATTATCACGCCCGTCCATGCCTTCAACTAGGTTTGAGGATAGCTGGGGAGTCTATTGCACAATTTAGTTGCGATGGCTGCAAGGATTAGTAAGATTAAGATGTACCACTATTTTGGCTAGTACACCCTTTTCCTTATCAGTTGAGCTATAACTCCGCCGGTAATAAGCACGAGGCCAACAATCGTAACGACTACTACGCTTTGGTCGGGCACCGTTGTAACTGAAAGTCGTTTTAGCAGTATCCCGAGTAATGCCCAATCAACCACAAGGCAATAAAAGATGTCTTTCCGGGTGAAGAGTACGGATAATGCAATAGCAATACCAACGATAATCACTGCTACTGCCCAGAACTGTTCACCAAGACCCCATGCGTTCCAGTTGATATTCACCAGTAGAGCGGTGGCATTGGCAATCGTGGCTATGGTAATCCAGCCGAGGTAGACACTGAAAGGAAGATGCACCAAATATTTTTCAGTCTTCGTCGCCTCTGATTTGCCAATATTCAGCCTCAAGTAAATTGCTAGCAGGCTTCCGAAGAGTATCAGCATCAGGACCAGGGATAGAGAGACCATTTCATAATGCCACGCATATATCCAGCCGATGTTGGCGAGGCAGGAGATAAAGAATAGCGGCCCGATTCTCTGTACAAAGTCAACTTTGTGGGCATCTCTCCTGACAGAGGGTATTAATTGGTATACGACGAAGATAGCAAGTAATACATAGATTAGCCCCCAGATTGCAAAAGTAAGCCCCGCTGGCGTAAACAAATTTGGATACAGGTCAGATAATTCGCCGGTTGTTTTATTATTTATGGGGAGGATAGTGGCCAGCGCATTAACTACTACGGTACCAAGGAAGCCCAGCAAGTTTAGAATCGACAGGGATAACACTAAACGGCTTTTATTCATAGCTTTTCCTCCAATTATTGATAATAACACTATGATATATTATATGCCAGTCATATTCCACTGTAAATGACTTTCTAAATATTGACAAGCAGCTTACCGACTGTCTTCTAGTGCCAAGGCCGTTACCATAATTAATTTGTCAGGATTGAGGTTTTGGCTCCTGCCTCAGTAGCAGGCGTAGAAAATGGATTGCCACTACTTCCACCCAGACTAGCGCGTTGAGTATTATAATTCGCTCATACAGACCGAACCAGCCTCTTTGCTCAGCAAACAAAGCGCCCATTATCAGAGCCAGGGCTAAAACACCGGCAATAAGTGTATAGATAAAGATGTTTTTCCAATTTGGGGTATTCTTGAGGCTGGGTGCGAGTGAAAGAATAGCGATAGGGAATAACAAGCCAAGGCCATAAGATGCTATCGTGTGGATTGTTCCATCAATGGGCGGAGCTCCAGGGTGGTCCATGTGAAAAGCGGCAATCAACATCAGCACGAAGCCACAGATAGCGAGAAGTACAATGCCGGCATAAAAGCCCCGTGCTCTACGAATATTGAAAAAGAGCCCGGCTACAAAGATCTCCAACAGCAAGCCCATAGCCAGAAAGCAAATTGATTGTAGCCAGCCTATGCCAGTCAACGCCAGACTGCTGACTGAATCGCGAATTGGGCTGTAAGCGGGAGTGGATAAAGATGCTGCGAGGTCCCCGACAATTACCACAATGGGTCCCACGATGCCGACTAGCGCCGGGACACTGTTGATGTTCAGACGTTTAGACATAAACGTTAGCTCTTATGTACTGAGCGTGTTCACTGCAATTCATTTAGTCGAAGACCACATGCATAATATCTCTTTTCATATTATTATAGCAAACATATTTATGCTGTAAAGTAGCTAGTGATACAGGCGAGAACTAGGGAGACTGCAGAGGGAGCCATACCGAAAATGTGCTTCCCATCCCCACCCGGCTTTCCACTTCTATCTTTCCCCCATGAGCGTCGGCAATATGCCGGCATATCGCTAGGCCCAGACCACTGCCTCCTTCAGCGCGCGAGCGGGATTTATCAACTCGGTAGAACCGTTCAAAGATGAAAGGTATATCTTCTGCTGGGATGCCAATCCCGGTATCCGTGATGGCCACGACGGCCATTTGCCCTTCGCGGCGAAGTGAGACGGAAACAGTCCCTGGAGCTGGGGTATATCTGATGGCATTATCTAAAAGATTCATGAATAGTCCTCTCAGCCGGGCTTCATCACCTTTCACCACTAAATCCTGCGTCTGACCTAATTGGAAGCTGAGCCCTTTTTCCTGGCAGAGAACCTCTACATCTGTATTCAGGTTACTGATGAGCTTGCCGAGATTTACTTCCGTAAAGTTCCATTGTTCTTTTCCGGCATCGGCACGAGCGAGTGTGAGCAATTGGTCAATAAGGGAGGACATCTGTCTTGATTCCTGAGAAATAATCTCTAAAGATTGCTGGTAATCGCTCGATGGTCTTTCCTTCTGGAGCGCCAGAGTGGATTCAGCTTCAATTACCGCCAGGGGAGTACGTAATTCGTGCGAGGCATCGCTGGTGAATTGCTTCTGGCGCTGGAACGCTTTTTCCAATCGTCCAATCATTTCATTCAGCGTCGCTGCGAGCCTCCCCAATTCGTCTTTGGTGTTCACATTAATCCTTTGACTCAAGTCACCTTCCCCAATTCCCTGTGCTGTCTGGGCAATCTTGTCTACAGGCTTAAGCGCTCGACGGGCTAGAAATATACCACCTCCGGCAGCTAATGCCAGTGCCAGCGGGACAGCGATGATAAGGGTACGCACCAATCCCGCCAGTGCCTGGTCTATCTGTTTTGTCGAGCGACCAATAATCAGTGTACCTGGCTGGGTACTAAGTGGCAGTCCCGAAATACTAAGGTGTATGGGGACAGCCAGGAGACGCAACCCTTCGCCTTCCGCCGTCTGGATAGTGATAAACGAACTCCTGCCGTTAATGGCTTGGTAAATGAATTCGTGACTCAAGGGAATACTCATCCCTGGGGGAGACACCTCCACCAATTGGTTACCAGAGTAAAAGTATAATATGACCATTTCCCCCGGTTCCTCTTGGAATTCTCCTTGCCAGATGCTTTCCAGAATAGGCGGGATACTACATATCTCCATTGAACGTAGTTCCAGTGAATCATCCAGATTCTGGTAGAAGCTTCGAGAAAGATAAAAATATACCCCGGCACTGAGGGCGGTCAATAAAACTGCCAGCACCAACAGGTACCATAGGGTAAATCGGAATTTGATGCTGCGAATGAAGCTCATAGTGCTTTCAGCCGATAGCCGGCTCCTCTCACCGTCTGAATCAGGCTATCCTCCCCCCCGGCGTCAATCTTACGCCGCAATCTGCGGATATAGACATCTACCAGATTGGACAGGCTATCGAAGTCGTAATCCCAGGCATGTTCTTCGATCATGGTCCGCGTAACTACCACATTGGGATGGCGCATGAAGTACTCCAAGATGACGTATTCCTTGGTAGTCAATTCAACAGGTCTTTGTCCTCGCCAGATCTGGCGGGTAAGAGTGTTCAGAGTTAAGTCTCCTACCTGAAGCTCTGGCGATTTGGATATTCCCTCTCGCCGCAAGAGCGCCCGAACTCGGGCAAGAAGCTCATTAAATGCAAAAGGTTTAATCAAATAATCATCGGCTCCTGTGTCTAGCCCTCTGACCCGGTCCTCCACAGTGTCTTTAGCTGTCAACATCAGAATAGGAGTATTAACCTTCTTGGCGCGAAGCTCATGGCAAACTTCGATGCCATCTTTATTAGGCAGCATGATGTCTAGAATGATGAGGTCATACGGATTGACCTCGGCAAAATATTCTCCTTCCTCTCCATCGTAGGCTAAGTCAACAGCGTAGGCTTCTTCTAGAAGGCCGCGCTTGATGATAGCACAGAGCCGCCGGTCATCATCAACAACCAAAACTCGCATAACAGACTCCCCAAGCGAATTATATTACACCAAGATGAACATGAAATGAAATGGCTGAATTGTATGCTTTTTCTGCCGTTAACTCGCGGTTCATGGTGGGTTCATGTTGGTATGATAAGCTTAATTTGTACTGATGGGGACTAACTGGAAAAGGAAATGAGATGTACATATCAAGGAAAGGAGACCGATATGTGGGGTGATGATTTTCAGGCTTGGGATGGTCCGCGTTTAGCTGGCGAAAAGACCAACCCTGGCAACATAAGGCAAACCGGGTGGCTTGGAGAAGTAAATATATGACAACCTCAACCTCTTTCTTCTTTCCCCTCCTTTCTACTATGGTGTTAGAGGCTTCCAAATGGAGGCCTCTAACACCATCTGGATTTTACATAAGGGGATATTTTGTAAAGTGATTACTATATAGGGAGGCGTGTCTTGGCCCTGATGCTTCCGCTGAAGCAAGTGATTAGTAAGACAGTCAGGCAGAACCTGTTTAGGGAGAGGGGGTGGATCTTCCCCCCTCTCCTTTGCGGTAACCAGAACTCAAGTCTAGAAAAATAGACTTCAAACCGAAATGAAGGAAAAGAGTGAGAATAAGAAATAATACAAAGAGCAGGATTCAACTAAAGGAAAGGGTCGATACGAACTTGGATTATGTTTTCATGATAGGAGGTTATGAAAAACGAGTAAGCTAAAGTATATTGTAATAGGTATCGTTTTGCTTGTTAGTATCAGCCTGGTTGTTGCCTGCACCCTAGCTAACCCCCCCAGTTCCGCCTCAGGATATCTGTATGTTGACGAAGGAATTGGCTCCGAGCTTAGTACCCAGGAATTAGTAACAGAGGTGGCTCCTGCCGTGGTTTCCATCGTCACTGAAACGGTGGGCTACAACTGGTTCTGGCAGGCAGTCCCGCAGACAGGAGCGGGAAGCGGGATAATAATCAGCTCTGACGGCTACATTGTGACCAATAACCATGTGGTAGAGGGTGCCCAAAAAGTGACCATAACTCTTAGTGACGGAAGTGCTTTTGCGGCAACTGTAGTAGGTACAGACGCACAAACTGATTTGGCGGTAGTGAAAATTGACGCCAGCAATCTTGCCTACTTACATTTCCTGAGCAACTCTCTGGAGCAGCTTAGCGTCCTTGACCCGGTGGTAGCTGTGGGCAATGCTTTGGCTCTGCCGGGAGGCCCTACCTGGACTACCGGCGTTGTCAGCAATTTGGGACGCTCTATTGAAGAGAACACCGGAGTGGTGCTCAATGACATTATTCAAACCGATACTGCTATCAACGCAGGAAATAGCGGTGGACCGCTACTAAACACGGCAGGGCAAGTGGTCGGCATCAATGTGGCTATCGCCAGTAATGCCGAGAATATTGGCTTCGCCATAAGCACTGATACTGCCATCCAAATTGTGCAGAGCCTAATAACCGAAGGAAAAGTGATTCGCCCCTGGCTTGGAGTGTCAGTGACCGCCGTCACCTCAACTATCCAGCAGTACTACAACCTCTCAGTCAACACGGGAGTGCTCATCACCAGCGTAACCAGCGGTAGCCCGGCAGATAAGGCTGGGTTAAGAGCAGGTGATGTTATTACTAAAGTAGACGACGAGAATATCAGCACTGCTGCAGAACTGTCCTCAGCCCTAGGTTCTCATCAGATTGGTGACCAGGTTGAAATTGTCTATTACCGTGGGAGTGTACAAAATGTGGCTAATGCCACGCTGGAAGAGTCCCCGTCTTAGGCCGACAACGAGTAGAAAAGAAGAAAGTTATTGTATATGGGTGCACTTCTCAGATCAATACACAATCTGATTCGGAGTCCCCTCCGCACGGATGTGATCGCAGGCATTCTGGCAGTCAGTATAGGGCTGGCATTTATACAGTGCGCCTATTAATACTACTAGAATATGCTACCAGCTAAGAATAAGGGTCCGAATTCTTTTGGGATACCAATCCTTCCTAGCCAAGCCGAGCTACAGCTAATTCACCATTTTCTATGACGACGGTCATTGTCCGTCGACAGTTAGGGCAAGTGAGTGGCCCGCTGTAGTTAGCTTTAGATGGCTCCAAAGGGATGCTTTTGCCACAGCCCAAGCAGATTACTCCTGGGGAGCTTCTTGGACCAGCCTGGTGCTGTTTCTTGTGGCTAGCCAGCTGCTCTATAGTAGCGAATTCAATTCCGCAGGTAACACATTTAAAATGCATTTCTCTCCTTAGCACATTCGCAATGTCTAAAATCGCCCAGTTACTGAGTTCATTATCCCACAATCATAGCATAGTGTTCTCCCCTGCCGAATAATTCAGGTTTAGGCTTAACAAAACGCCCTATTGTTGAATTCTCCCTTGAATATAGTATGGCATGTAGCTTCATAAAGCGACTAGTTGAACTTGCTCATTGCCGCTTCTATTCCCCGGGTAGGAAAGCAGTCAATAGCTTCGGCCACCTTGGCAATTACAGGCTTGATTATTGCTTATTCCTGGGGAGAGAAATCGCTGAGCACATAATTGACTGTGGCATCCTCGCTCATTGATTGCCATACCTTTGCCTTTCAATCCAGCACACATCTGTTTATTTAATTCCATAAATTTATTCATTTCACAGGGAGATAGAATAAAAATATAATGTTCGGGTCTCTCTTTCATCTTCTTGTCTAAATTTCTCCAATCAATTCCCGCCACTGTTTGGTAATCTTTTTCTATATTGTCTTCATAAACTAATATTTCCATTTTTAATCTCCTGACCGATATCGTAAACAGAACGCTTCAATGGTCATTGTATACTCACGATTATTTTCCAACAAGGTGAGTAGTCGTTACTCTAGGTTCGCTGGGAATGTGATTTCAACCATCGTGGAAAACACAAGACGTCAGCAGACTAAACAATCTGAGTAATTGTGCAATCAACTGAGCTTCTGCTGTTCTCTGTATTTTATCCCCCCGTGGGCATCTTAATTCCCTGCTTATTGGGCAGTTTTCTTTTTGCGCAAAATCACCCTTGCCACTATCAAAGCTAATAAGCCCGAGATTAGAAGAGCCTTTCTTGCCTCGGGCATGGGACCCCAGAAGCTGTCCCAGAAGGAATCCGTGACCTCGCTCAACCTGATATGAGGAATCTGGAACTGCCGTTCACCAGTTTCAGGGTCTCGTGTGGAGAAGTTTACTTGAGCATTCTCAATTGGGGTCTCCTGTTTACCTTCATAGTCCACCCACACATGTGTGGGTGTGTAATTAACCTGATAGGAAATATTCTTCGCTTTCAAAACAGAAGCCAAGACCAGAGCTCGAGCTTTGCAATCCCCCTCATCCCTCTCCAGCACTTGTTCAATTGTGGGACAATACCAGGGCATTCCATAAACCTCCCAATCGTGGCGATAGGGTATTATAGCCTTGACTGCTTCTTCTATAGCTGCAGGGTCAGAAGGAAGGTCATTCAGCATAGATTCAACAGCGCCAGGGTCAGCATTAAAGTTAAAAGCCCTTTGGAGACTAATGATGAAGTTTAGAGGATTGGGATATAACACAAAAATAACCCACAGTATAAATATCAGGGGAAAATATCTCCGAAAAACTCTTCTAGATGTAACCACAACTTTGCTCACTTTGCTGGTAATATCAGTTCAGGTTTTTAACCTCCCACATAATATGCTACAAATACTATAAAATCCCTCTCCAAGAGGAGGGTAAGGCCCCGCATCTTTGTAGTTGCCTGATTCATCAGGCATAATTGCCCAATAAATTGGCCAACTACTTTTTGCTGCGTTTCTCACCCTCTATCTTCCGCAGAGTCTTTTCGTCGAGGCCGAAGTGGTGGGCTATTTCATGGCGCACTACTTCCTCTATTTTTGCTTCAATTTCATCGGCAAAGCGGCATTGCGCCTCTATAGGCTTTTGAAAGATGCTTATCTTATCAGGCAAAACCAATGCGTACCCCCGGCCCCGCCTAGTTTGAGGCACACCCTGGTAAAGGCCAAGCAATTGGGTGGGATGAATATGCTTAACCTGTCTCAGTTGCCCTGGTGTGGGCCACTCTTCTACCACAATATCAACATTTTCCAGTTTGCGCTGAAACTCCGGTGGCAAATTCTCGATTGCTCTCACTACTAGAGTTCTAAATTCTTCTATCTGCATATCTAGAGACCACAAATATTGCCCATAAGTGCACAAATACCTAGTATCATCTTACCACCGGAGCCGGCCAACAGACAAGCAAATAACGAGCAACGGTACCATTGAGACCTAGCCCTGCAGATCAATCGAGCTGGGCGTAGCACAACAGCTACTTGTTGCTCGCGAGCCATGGGATAAGTAAGGTGCCCCATCCTATTCCAGACCGCTGTCAAGGCGAGGTTGCCGCGTCAGATCATTCGCCTCGCAATGATTTGACCAAGTGCTAGGATGCGATAATGTGAGGCAGACGATACGAATTGCAGGTCCGTTTCTGTGGTTACTCTGGTGATCTGCGTACGATTATGCCGTGCCACGAATCGTGCCAAGGAGGCGGCGTCTATGCCTCATTATCGATTGATGTCGACAACAGTCGTACTCTTGTCACTTGTGATCCTTCACTACAACATAGGTATATCTTCAGTGGTAATCCACTCCGATATGGTGCGCAGTGCCCTCGTTCTTGTTCGTCCCTAACTTCGGCAGGAATACTATGCTCTTACGTTACCTTTCGCCTGGTCTTTCGGCCCGAGGGCTCTTGCCACCATGACTTCCTTGCAAAAATTCTTCGTAAAATCTATTATAGGGCCCCAAGGGTATTGACGAAAAATCTCTTTGCATTCATAATAGATAATACATCGTATTACGATACAAAGGACTACAAGGTACAGTTTAGGTTTTATGCTTTCCTATTCAATACTGTTGTGTCACGGAAGGGTGATAAGATGGAGGGCTGGCGGTTTTTGATTTGAAGGTGGACGAAGGATGAGAATTAAGGTAGGCTATTAGTTTAAATCTAAAAAGGAGAGATGGTAAATTGCAGTGCCGTGGCATCAGAGGGGCTATCACGGTTTTAGCAAATAATAAAGAAAGCATCCTGGCTGCAACTGGGAAGCTGCTTGTGGAAATGGCGAAGGCTAACAAAATTGAAATTAAGGATATCGCTGCTATTTTTTTCACCACCACGCCAGACCTAAATGCTGAGTTTCCTGCGGCAGCGACACGAGAACTAGGATGGCCATCCACCCTGGCTTTGCTCTGTGGGCATGAAATGAACGTCCCCAACGATCTACCCCGCTGCCTGAGAATTCTGATGCTTGCAAACACTGAAAAAGGACCTGAGGAAATCACACACGTTTACTTAGGAGAGGCGAAGAAGTTAAAGGACAAACCGTCACTATCAATTGGAGGCGACACATGATTGTAGTCATGAAAGGTGGCTCCAGCCAAGATGAAATCAATGGTGTTAAGAAAAGGATTGAAGACGCTGGCCTAAAGGCAAACATATCAGAGGGTATTGAACATATTGTTATCGGCGTACTGGGGCAAGCTTTCCCTGAACTTCGCGACACCCTGGAATTGCTCCCAGGCGTGGAACAGGTCATACCTGTAACCAAACCTTACAAACTTGCCAGTCGGGAATTCCATCCCCAAGACACCATAGTCGAACTAAATGGCGTGACTATCGGTGGCAATGGAATAGTCGTCATGGCTGGACCCTGCGCTGTAGAAAGCGAGGAACAACTTTTGGCCACTGCTCAGGCGGTCAAAGCAGCCGGGGCCACTATATTGCGCGGTGGTGCCTTTAAACCACGCACCTCGCCTTATCAATTTCGTGGACTGGGCGAAAGCGGGCTCAAAATACTGGCACAGGCAGGCAAGGAAACTCAAATGCCCATAATCACCGAGGTTATGTCGCCAGACAAGGTTGATTTAGTAGCCAAATACGCTGATATACTCCAGATTGGAGCTAGAAACATGCAGAACTTTGTTTTGCTTGATGAAGTGGGGAAGACAAAGAAACCGGTGTTGCTCAAACGTGGTTTGTCGTCCAACATACAAGAGTGGTTATTGGCCGCCGAATATATCTTAGTTCAGGGGAATGAGCAGGTTATTCTTTGCGAACGGGGTATTAGAACCTTTGAATCCTATACCCGTAATACCATGGATGTTAGTGCTATACCAATTATCGAGAAAGTCAGCCATTTACCCATTATCGCTGACCCCAGTCACGCCACAGGTAAATGGTATCTAGTACTCCCGCTGGCATTAGCAGCAGTAGCTGCCGGGGCAGACGGACTTCTCATAGAAGTCCATCCTAATCCTGACCTAGCGCTTGCCGATGGTCCTCAATCGCTCACCTTTGATAACTTTCGCCTCTTAATGGCCCAATTACTGCCCATAGCCGAAGCTAGAAATAGAAAGCTAGCTACTCCAAGCGTAAGGAACAAACCCCGAGACCATGGAAATCGAGCAAGAGCTAGCTAATATGGTTCCCCAAGGGGAATCACTCCTTACCATAGGTGTGTTTGATGGTGTCCACGCCGGACATCGCTACCTGCTGGAAAAATTACAACAGCGAGCAGCGGAGAAAAACTTGCTTAGCGGAGTAGTTACCTTTAGTCCTCATCCCCAATCGGTATTACATCAGCATAATCAGCTACCCTGGCTTAGCAGCCTGGAGGATAGGGTCAGGGCTTTTCGAGAATTAGGCATAAACATAGTCGCAGTGCTCACTTTCACTCCCAAAGTAGCCCAGCTAAGTGCCCGGGACTTTGTGTCCTTGCTCAAAAAACATCTCAAAATGCGGGGCATTATGGTGGGGCCCGACTTCGCTTTAGGACGAGGCGGGGAAGGCAATATAAACCTGCTCCGCGCCCTGGGACATGAAATGAAATTCAGCGTGGAAGTCATCCCTCCCTATACAATCAATGGCGAAGTAGTGAGCAGCACTCTCATCCGCCAGGCATTAATTCAAGGCGACATGAGAAGAGTGGAAAGGTTAATGGGGCGCTATTTCTACCTGAGAGGCAAGGTCATCACTTCCGACAAACGTGGACGAGTTTTGGGATTCCCCACTGCTAACTTGGATATTAGGCCACAGCAAGCGTTACCAGGCAATGGCATCTACGCTACTATCGCTCAGGTAGATGGCAAGCGATTCCCTTCAGCAACTAATATTGGCATCCGCCCCACCTTTGGGGAAGGGGAAAAAATAGTGGAAACTCACCTATTAAACTATAAAGGTGATTTGTATGGCAAAGACATGAGTCTAGAATTTGTGCAAAAATTAAGGGATGAGCAACGCTTTCCCTCTTCTGAAGAGCTAAAGGTACAAATCGAAAAAGATGTCCGAGAGGTAGAAGCAATTTTAGCTAAAGATTTAGAATGACTGATACAAGGTTTGCCACCATATTAAAACGAGGAGTGGCTGAAATTATAACAGAGGCGGCACTACTAAGGCTGCTGAACTCGGGGAGAATTCTGACCCTGAAGCAAGGCTTCGACCCCAGCGCTCCTGACATCCACCTGGGACATGTGGTGGGCCTGAGAAAGCTGCGTCAATTCCAAGAGCTAGGACATAAAGTCATTCTTATAGTCGGCGACTGGACGGCCAGAATTGGCGACCCCAGCGGTCAGTCAGCTACTCGCCCTATGCTTTCCCCCAATGAAATAGAGAGCAATGCTCAAACTTACATGGAACAATTCTTCAAGGTGGTAGATAAGGATAAAACAGAGCTAAGATGGCAAAGCGAATGGTTTTCCCAATTCACTTTGGATGAAGTAATTAAACTTACCAGCAAATTTACCATCGCCCAACTTCTAGCCAGAGAGGATTTCAACAAGAGGTATGGTTCTGGCAACCCTATATCTCTAACTGAGATGCTTTATCCTTTGCTTCAGGGCTATGATTCAGTGGCTATCAAAGCCGATGTTGAATTCGGTGGCAATGACCAGAAATTCAATTGCCTTGTGGGCAGAGAGCTCCAGCAAAGTACAGGGCAGCCTCCCCAACAAGTTTTCCTTGTTCCCCTCCTGATTGGTACTGATGGTCATCAGAAGATGAGCAAGAGCTTAAATAACCACATAGGCGTTGCTGAGCCTCCCCAAGAAATATACGGCAAGGTAATGTCCATCCCCGACCATCTTATTGTGGATTATTTTGAGCTGGTGACCGACGTTCCTGAAGAAGAAATCGCTGAATTCAAGGAGCAACTGAAAACCCGCTCGGTTAACCCCATGAACCTTAAAAAACGATTGGCTCATGAAATTGTAATGCAGTTCCACGGTAAACGGGCAGCGGATGAGGCACAAAAACATTTTATTCAGGTATTCCAGAAAAGGGAAATGCCAGAGGAAATCCCTGAAGTCCGTTTATCTTTCAAGTCTCTAATGTATGAATCTCTCCACTCTAGGAAGGTATTTGAAGTCGCTACACGCATCGCATTACAAATGGGCATATCGTTAAAGGAAAAACGCGCTTTGCAGATTTCAGCTGCGCTCCACGATGTTGGCATGATGGATATTCCTGACAGGATACTGTTGAAAAGCGATGCCCTTACAACTAGTGAATTGGTGGAGATCAAACTCCATGCATCGAGAGGTACAGAGTTGCTGCGTTCTCTGAGCATTTCTCATGAAATAATCTCCAATGTTGAAGCTCATCATGAAAGATATGATGGAAAGGGATATCCGAGAGGTCTGAGCGGTGAACAAATTCCTTTAGGGGCACGTATCATAGCAGTCGCTGATATGTATGATGCTCTGACATCAGAGCGTCCTTATCGGCGCGCTTTAACTAGCGCAGAGGCATTAGAAGAGTTGCAAAAAGGTGCTGGCATACAATTTGACCCCGCAGTAGTAGAGGCACTCAGGCAGGCGCTAACTGTTGAAGTGTTAGTTGAGGATTTAGCTCAGGATCTAGTAAAGATTGGTAGCTTTGCTGACCTTTTTCACGTGCTCCTCGCCGCAAAGCTAAGCAAGAGTCGTGAAGAGGCAAAACGATTACTTCGTCAAAATGCCGTTCGGATAGATGGTAAAAAAGTAAATAGTAATATCGTGTCTATACACAACGGCGCTATCATCAAAGTAGGCAAGCGTCGCTTTGTTAAAATCGTTGATGCTGATAAAGAAACAGCCTAATTAGGAGGTAAAAATGCAGCTACGTGTTCCGGGACCAACACCTTGCCCGCCACAAGCTCTTCAAGCCATGAGTCGGCAAATGATAAACCATCGGGGGGGAGAATTTGGCGAAATCCTTAAATCAACAACAGAGAAATTAAAACAGATATTTCAGACCAAAGGAGATGTTTTCCTGCTTACCGCTTCAGGCACCGGTGGCATGGAAGCAGCTATTGTCAATACCCTATCGCCGGGCGATAAGGTCTTATCCATCTCCAACGGAGCCTTCGGTGAGCGCTTTGGCGATATCGCCGAACAGTATGGTGCTGAAGTAATCCGCCTTAGTTTTGAATGGGGGAAAGCAGTTGACCTTGATGCAGTAGAAAAGGTATTAAGGAAGCATGACAGTATCAAAGATGGCGATATTAAGGCAGTCCTGGCAACGCATAATGAAACATCCACAGGGATGACTAACAGGCTCGGTGACATAAGCGCCGTGGTCAAGAAATTCGATAAACTTCTCCTGGTTGACGCTATTTCAAGCCTGGGCTGCATCAATTTGCCTACCGATGACTGGCATTGTGATATAGTTGTCACTGGTTCCCAAAAAGGATGGATGGTGCCTCCCGGACTAGCCATGGTTAGTGTAAGTGAAAAAGCCTGGCAGGCTCATGCTCAAGCGAAAATGCCACGCTATTATTGGGATTTCAGCAAAGCCAAAGATTTTCTCCAGAAAGGGCAAACTCCCTGGACACCAGCTATCTCCGTTTTCTATGCTCTTGATATCACTCTAGATTTAATGTTAAGCGAGGGACTGGACAACATATTCGCCAGGCATGCTCGGGTAGCCCAAATAGCGCGAAATGGAGTCAAATCGCTGGGATTCTCCCTTTTCCCTGAAGAGGATTATGCCTCCGACACAGTGACGGCGGTGAATGCTACTGATAAAATTGACGTCCCTAAATTAATTCAAGTGCTCCGGGAGGAGTATGAGGTAATCATTGCCGGGGGGCAACAAAAACTATCAGGCAAGATCTTTCGCATAGGCCATCTCGGCCTGGTATATGACAAGGATATCAAGTCGGTACTGGAGGCGCTAAACAAAGCTCTACCCAAGGGGAAGAAATCCTAAGCACTAAATACGAAATGCTAAACAATAGAAAGGAAAAATTTGGTTCCTCTCATCAAAATCCCAATGACCAAAATATAAGGGTTTTGAATTTAGGAATTTGAAAATTTGAATTTGTTTAGGGTTTAGAAATTAGGATTTGGGATTTATATTTAAAAGATGAAAATCTTAGTCGCTGACCCAATTGCCGAAGAAGGGATACAATCCCTGCGTAGCCACGCTCAAGTGGATATCAAGACCAAGCTAGACCCTGAGCAACTCAAGGCAATAATTGGCGATTATGATGCTTTGATTGTACGCAGCCAAACTCAAGTAGGGGCAAAGGTCATTGAATCGGGGAAGAAACTCAAGGTGATCGGCCGAGCAGGAGTGGGCACAGATAATATTGATGTCGATGCCGCTACCAGGAATGGCATTGTGGTGGTTAACGCCCCCACAGGCAATACTGTGGCTGCCGCAGAACATACCATCGCTCTCATGCTGGCACTGGCACGTAACGTACCACAAGCAAATAGCCGCCTTAAATCAGGTAAATGGCAAAGAGAGGAGTTTGTCGGCACGGAAATCAGGAATAAGACACTGGGCATCATCGGTCTAGGTAATGTCGGTTCTGAAGTAGCCAAACGGGCCCAGGCCTTTGAGATGCGCGTGGTCGCCCACGACCCCTTTGTCTCTAAAGACTATGCCCGCAATCTCGAAGTAGACCTGGTGTCCCTGGACCAACTTCTTAAAGAAGCTGATTTTATCACTCTCCACGTGCCACTGACCGCAACTACCGAGAAATTAATTGCAGGTAAGGAGTTAGCAAAATTAAAGCCCACAGCTCGGATTATCAATTGTGCCCGGGGCGGATTGATTGACGAGGCAGCATTAGTCAAAGCAATTAAGACTGGGAAAATAGCTGGCGCTGCCTTCGATGTCTTTACCAATGAGCCAGTAACAGAGAGTCCCCTATTCACAGAGGACAAGATAATCGTTACCCCTCATCTGGGCGCTTCTACAATTGAAGCACAGGCTGGCATCGCAAAAGACATCGCTGAAGAAGTCCTGGCCGTGCTGCAAGGACGATTTAGCAAATACGCCGTTAACGCTCCCCACATAGCTCCAGAACTGGAACCATTTATGAGAGTAGCTGCAACTATCGGCAACCTTGCCAGTCAGCTAATGGAGGGACAAATAAACTCAACACACATCAAGTATAGCGGCGGAGTAAGTAACTACGATTGCAACCCTATTAAGACGGCGCTCATCAGCGGGCTATTGCAACAAGCAAGCGAGGAAAGAATCAACCTGGTCAACGTTGGTTTTATCGCCACTCAGCGTGGCTTGAAGATCAGCGAAGAAAAAGAGGCGACTTGCCAGAATTACTCCAACTTGCTCACTATGGAGGTCAATACCAATGTAGGAACCACTACAATATCGGGCACAGTTAGAGATAGCGAGATCCACATCGTCCAGGTTAATGACTTCTGGATGGATATCGTGCCCACTGGGGGATATTTCCTTTTCTGCGACCATCTTGATCGACCTGGGCTTGTTGGCACCATCGGTAATATAGCCGGTAAAGCCGATATTAATATCAGTTCCATGCACTTATCTAGACTCCAGCCCCGGGGAAAAGCCCTCATGATTTTAGCTCTCGATCAACCGCTAGGTGAAGAGCACTTACAGGAGATACGTGCCCTTCCTGGCATTTACAGTGCTAAACCAGTAAAGCTATAGATACTCTTTTTTGCAAAGCCGGTCAATCCAGGGGATTAATAACTAGACCAGCGGGGAGCTTGGGGTAAAAATAAGTTGATTTGCTCGGCATCCTGTCTTGAGCGTCGGCAACAGCCTTGACCATCTCCGGCTGCGGAGGATTTAATAGAAAAGCTAATTGATATCTCCCTTTCTTTATCTGCTGGTAGGCTTCTTTCAAATCCACGGTATAAGCGACGTCTAGATCCTTCGCTCCGCTCAGGACATGGTCCAAAATAATATGATTAAGAATGCTAACGCCAAACTCCCGATAAGCCTGGGACCTGTTACCGGGCATCATGGCCTCAAGGGAAATACCTTGACGTCTCCTTAGAAGCAATAATGTTCCAGCACGCAGACTTAAAATTCCTAAGACTATGTCCTGAGAGCTACGGGATTGCTTCGCTTCGCTCGCAATGACAGAAAGAGCGAAAGTCTTGTTACAATAGGAGACAAGGGAGTCCTCGCTCAACGAAACAAATTCCAGAGTAAAGGAATTCTCAAGCTGTTTTTCCAGTCCAGCCAGAGCTGAAGGCGCTATACCACGCACAAGTCTGTGCAGAGGTAGAACAAGCAGTCCCGGGTCAGAAAAGTCGACTAACTCCATCATCACATACTGAAAGGCTTCCTTACCAGTTGGAGATTGCTTCGCTTCGCTCGCAATGACAGAGGAGGCAAAGGAATCAGATTGCTCATGCGCTCTTTCTTGCTGGTAAGCCAACGCTGTTTCATAGCGGTGATGACCATCAGCAATGTAAAGGGGCTGAGAGGATAGAAACTGGCTTAGCTCCCGCTTGACTTCCAGGTCAGTTATCGCCCATAGAGTATGAGCTTCGTCAGAGCCAAGGAGATTGCTTCGCCCCGACAAAATTGGGACTTGCAGTGACATTAGTGGTTTTTTTTGTGCTACGCGGAATAATATCGGAGCAACTTTTCGCTCAGAATCATGATAAAGGGAAAGCAATGGACTGAAGTTAGCTCGGCAAGCGCGCATTAACTGCAAACGGTCGCTTTTAGCTTTGGAAAATGTTTCTTCGTGAGGATATATGCCGCTGCCCCAGGGTCCAAGCTTGACGCGAGCTATCAGCCCACGCCTTACCCTCTTTTCGCCTGAATACTCAAATCGATGGTCATGCAAATAGAAGCTGGGTATACTATCAGCTTGAAGAACTCCTTGCTCTAGCCATTGCTGAAAAGTAATAGCTGCTCTCTGATATCTATCACCTGTCGGCTCCAGGCTTTCAGTGGGTAATTCCAGGCGAATACCATTGTAACTACTTTCTTCGTAGTAAACTTTTTGCTGTTCAGGAGGGATAACATCGTAGGGAGGACAAAGGACCTGAGCTAAATCTCCAACTATCCTTTGGTTATAGCGTATACCTCGAAATGGATAAACTTCCATTTAATTAAATCCCAAATTCTAATTTCTAAACTCTAAACAAATTCAAAATTTCAAATTCGAATACCAAAACTCATTCCGTTTTGAATTTTTGTCATTAGATGAGAGGAACTAAATTTTTCCTTTCTTCTGTTTAGCATTTGGGATTTCGTGCTTAGGATTTATCTTTTAAGGCCATCCTGCCAGGCTCTCGCCCTAGCTGCTGCACAATAAGCTTATATTCCTTTTCGCTTAAAGCAACTTCATTCAGAATTTTCTTGGAGATATTCATTAACCGCCTCCATTCACCAGGATGTCATTCCAAGGCACAAAGCATGAAGAACATAGCAATAATCTCAATCAGTCCCAGTGCTGGAAAAAAATAACGATTCCAAATTTCGTACCGCAAAGAATAATGGCGGTGCTTTTTTACCGCCATCACGCCATAATTTAAAAACCTCGCTTGCCTTCTAAACCTAGCGAGCAGCAAGCAATTCTGAAACTATCTCGCTGACTTCTTTGCCATCAGCTTTGCCTTTAAGTTGAGGCATAAGCTGAGCCATGATTTTGCCTTTGTCGTTCGGCCCCTTAGCTCCAACTGCATCAATCACTCGCTGGGCCGCTGCCATAATCTCCGCCCGACTCATTTGCTCAGGAAGATAGCTCAGAAGAACAGCCAGTTCTGCTTCTTCCTGCGCCACCAGATCGCTACGATTCCCCTTCTTAAAGGCCTCAATGCTCTCCCGACGACGTTTTATTTCCTTGGTAATAACATCAAGCACTTTGTTATCGTCAGCGGGCTTTTGCTGCGCAATTTCAGCATACTTTATTTCAGATAATAATAACCTTAATGTAGAAACTTCTACTCCCTGCTGCCGCTTAAGCGCCCCTTTGAGAGTTTCCTGAATACTTTCCTTCAGTGCCATCTCTTGGCTATCTAAAACTTTTTCGCCTTTTCGCTGCCGCTTTCTTTCTCTTCTCTTCACTAGGTTTTTCAAAGTGCCTGCGGCGGCGAACTTCAGCCAAAATGCGATCTTGCTGCACCTGCCTATTAAATCTACGCAGCAGAGCCTCGAAACTCTCGCCTGAACTAAGCCTTACATTAGCCATATCAAAACAATGCATTTTACCCCAGTCACCTCAGTATGTCAATCAGTGGAAAGACAATATTATGTTTGACAAATAGTAGTAAAACATGATAAGAATATAATATCTTGGTGAGGGAGGACATGGCAGTACAGAAAAAAAAGCCCAGGCTTGATTCGATAATTAGATCCCTGGCAAAGAGGGGGTTCTCTCTTTCTGTGAAAGTCGTAGATAAATGTGCTCCAGATAGGCTGTTGCTTTTTGCCCTTAACTTTTTGGATAAACATGTCCCAAATAGACTGATTTCCTTCGCAATTAAAGTGGTCAAGAAATTAGCTCCTCGTAGGCTGCGCTCTACTGCTATTGATGCCGCTGATGAGTATGTCCCTGACGAGGTAGCGAACTCGAGAAAGGTCTGTGCTGTCATTGCTGCAGTAGGGAAATACATTCCAGATGAGATAATTCCCCCGGAGTCCACAGAAAGGTGGGAAAATCTTAGAACAAAGTTCCATATTCCGAAATTAATGTCGAGCAGGCGAAAGTGAGCCTGTGGAGTTGACATAGCTATTTCTATCGTAGCTCCTCACGATGTTGGTGAGGAAGAAGCAGGGTACTAAATGCAGTACAAAAGGGTTTGTGTTGAGTCTTTTGGTTATGAACTTCCTGAGACTATCGTCACGTCTGTGAGCCTGGAAGAAAGACTGGCCCCAATATACAACAAATTGAATCTCCCCTATGGACGCTTGGAAATGATGACTGGGATTCGTGAACGGCGATTCTGGGACGATGGAGTGACGCCGAGCCAAGCCAGCATAAAGGCAGCAGAAAAAGCCATCAGCAAGTCGGGAGTCAAAAAAGAAGACATCGGTTGCTTGCTTCACACCTCCGTATCTCGTGATTTCCTAGAGCCAGCGACGGCTACGGTAGTCCACGATTCTTTAGGCCTCCCATCCACAGCTACTATTTTTGACATCTCCAATGCCTGCCTCGGTTTCATTAACGGCATGGTAACTTTGGCAAATATGATTGAGCTGGGTCAGGTAAAAGCTGGGCTTGTGGTTGGCTGTGAGAGCAGCAAACGACTTATTGATGCAACAATCGATAAGGTTTTGAAAGACCCGGACATCACCAGAGAAAAGCTCAAACTCGCCTTTGCCACCTTGACTTTGGGGGCAGGAGCAGCGGCAGCAGTGTTAACTCACTCCTCCCTATCGCGAGACGGGCATAAACTTCTTGGCGGGGTAACGCGCGCTGCTTCACAGCACAATGATCTTTGTCGTATACAAGCCGATACCTACTTCTTCGACCCGAGCATTTCGCCTGAGATGTACACAGACTCTAGAGAGCTCCTCAAAAATGGAGCAAAATTGGCGCCTGCCACCTGGGAGGCCACAAGACAAGAGCTTGGATGGAGGGACTCCGACGTAGATAGGTTTTTTACTCATCAGGTTAGCGCCGTGCATAGTAGACTATTGTTCAAGACCCTGGGACTGGATAAGGCAAAAGACTTTTCCACTGTAGAATATCTAGGAAACATTGGGTCAGTTTCCCTGCCCATTACCATGGCTATCGGAATTGACCGAGGTCGCCTTAACCCTGGTGATAAGGTTGCCATGATGGGGATCGGCAGCGGCATAGTCTGTCTTATGTTGGGTCTGGAATGGTAGAGAAAATGGCCCTAACGAGATGAGTTCAGGGAAATACTCCCTCAGACAGCAATGCAACTAGATTTCTTGAAGCCGCTCCGATATCTACGTTTTTGATGGAAGTTTTACCCTATGGTGGCAAAGAAGCCTAATGAAGCACGAATTGTAATTACCGGGGTTGGCCTGACGGCGCCAAACGGAAATAATCTAGCGGAATTTCGAAAAAGTTTACTTGCTGGCAAATCCGGGATACAGAAATTCAACGTCCGCTACATGGGTGAAGTACTGGCTGGTATATGCCACTTCGACCCACTGAAGTATCAAAAAAAGAAGGAATTGCGTCGGGGAACGAGGGCAGGCTCTATTGCTATCTACTGCGCTCAAGAAGCAATCGCTGATGCCAAATTGGACCTTGCTTGCCTTGATAAATCGAAGATTGGTATCTACCTTGGGATTACCGAGCATGGCACCGTGGAAACTGAAAACGAAATCTATGAAATTAAGCAATTTGACTATGATGTAAAATATTGGTCGCACCATCATAATCCCAGAGTAGTGGCTAATAATCCCGCTGGCGAAGTCACCCTGAATATGGGAATTACCGGACCTCACTACACATTGGGGGCTGCTTGTGCTGGTGGCAACATTGGACTTACACAGGGCTTGCAAATGCTGCTGCTGAACGAAGTCGATTTAGCCCTAGCTGGTGGCATTTCCGAGAGTACCGGTTCCTTTGGTATTTTTGCTGGCTTCAAAAGTGAAGGTGCTTTAGCTTCCCATTCAGACCCTGAGAAGGCATGCCGCCCCTTTGACAAGGATAGAAATGGTGTGGTTGTTTCCGAAGGCGGTTGCATTTTTGTTCTAGAAAGACTGAGAGACGCCCTTAAAAGAGGGGCTAAAATCTACGGTGAAATCGTGGGCTATGCTATCAACTCAGATGCCACTGACTTTATTTTCCCCAGCGCAGAAAGACAAGTTGAGTGCATGAAACTTGCTCTTGACAAAGCCGGTATATCCCCCGAAGATATCGATATCATCAATACCCATGGGACGGGCACCGTTGAAGGAGACCCTGTAGAGTGTCAGGCAATGAGAGAGGTCTTCGGTGAGCATCTCCATGCCTATATAAACAACACCAAGAGTTTTATCGGTCATGCTATGGGGGCTGCCGGCGCCTTAGAATTAGCCGGTAATTTACCTTCTTTTGAAGACTATATTGTCCACCCTACGATCAATCTGGATCACTTAGACCCTGAATGTCATCTTAACAACCTGGTTATCAATGAACCAAAAAAGATTGACAAGGTCGACTATATATTGAATAATTCCTTCGGAATGTTAGGCATCAATTCAGTTGTTATCGCAAAAAGATTTGAGGAATAAAGCTGAAGGCATTCTTGGAATAGACAAACGGGGGGTACATGACCAAGGAACAAATTAAAGCCACCATCCTAGAAATCATAGCGCAAATCATACCAGACGAAGACCTGAGTAATCTTAAGGGCGATATCCCGCTACGAGAACAAGTGGAACTGGACTCCATGGACTTCTTAGACATTATTATGGAGCTGCGAAAACGCTACGGCATCGAAGTCCCTGAGGATGACTATATGCAATTAGCCACCTTAGATGGCTCTATAGCTTATCTGGAGCCACGGATGAAAGAACTTTAAACTAAAATGGCGTCAACTCTGTTTTTCTCTGCGCCGGGTCACTACCAGATTAAGGAAAGCCAGCTCCAGCAATCCCGGTCGGTACAGTGCGAGAAGTGCAATATGAACATAACATTTGGTTCGAGGAGACAGCGTGACGTCGCAAGAGCCAGTATCTTTCTGATCATGGTAGCCTTAATTACAGGCATGGTAGGCTGTGCTCTTCCTCCTATTCGAATACAGGATTGGTATGACTTGAATGCCGTCAGAGACAACCCAGCCGGTAGCTACCGTCTGATGAACGACCTCGATTCCACTGCTGCCGGTTATACAAGGCTGGCGAGTAAGACAGCCAACCAAAGAAAGGGCTGGCAGCCGATTGGAACTTCGGGTAACCCCTTTACCGGGAGTTTCGACGGGCAGGGATACGAGATAAGGGACCTGTTTATCGACCGCACTGACGAAAATGAGGTCGGGCTTTTCGGTCTTGTTGATGAGGGAGGGGTCATCAAGAATGTTGGAGTGGTGAACGCCGCTGTGGCTGGCAAGCAATATGTTGGCGGTCTGGTGGGAAATAGTTCGGGCACTGTGAGCAACTCCTATTTCAGCGGCGGCGTGACTGGCGACCAGTGCCTTGGCGGTCTGGTGGGAGGGAATGTCGGCACTGTGAGCAACTCCTACTATAATTACGACGAGGTTCTGATCAACGGAGAAAACATGATTACCATTGGAGCTTTGTTCGCTGAAGACTTCGAGCAGTGGCTTGCTAACGATAAGTTTTTGGACGTCAATCAAAGGCTTTCTCAAGAAAATGGTTGTTATGTGGTGAATGATGTCAGTGATTTTAAAGAGCTGCTCGCCTTTGGTCAGGATAGTTCCCTCAGATTTAGATTGACACACGATCTGGACTTAGGCAGTGAAGCCAACTTTTACATCCCTTATCTGGCTGGAGAGTTTGATGGCAATGGTCACAAAATCCTGAGCCTGACCTTCAACTCTGATTTTGCTTCGCAAGTCGCATTATTTGGATATCTTGCTTCCGGTGGAGAAGTCACTCAACTGGGTGTCGAGAATGTAAACGTAACCGGCGCTTATCTGGTTGGCGGTCTAGTGGGAGGAAATGATGGCATTGTGAGCAACTCCTATTCCAGCGGCAACGTAACTGGCGATGATTACGTTGGCGGTTTGATCGGATATAACTGGAAGGGCACTGTGAACAACTCCTATTGCGGCGGCAGTGTGGCTGGCAAGCGGGATGCCGGTGGTCTGGTGGGGATCAATGGGGGCACCTTGACCAACTGCTATTCGAGCAGCAGCATCACCGGCTGGTATTCTGTTGGCGGTCTGGTCGGAATTAATGAAGGCACCGTGACTAACTCCTATTCGAGTGGCAGTGTCACTGCCTGGTATTCTGTTGGCAGTCTGGTCGGAATTAATGAGGGCAGCTTGAGCAACTCCTATTCGAGCGGCAGCGTCACTGGCTGGTATTCTGTTGGCGGTCTGGTCGGAATTAATTCGGAAACTGTGAGCAACTCCTATTCCATCGCCAGCGTGAGTGGCAGGTCGGGTGTTGGCGGTCTGATCGGAAGTAGTTACGGCACTGTGACGAACTCCTATGCCACAGGCAGCGTGACTGGCGAGCGGGATGTTGGCGGTCTGGTGGGAAGTAATTACGACACTGTGACGAACTCCTATGCCACAGACAGCGTGACTGGCGAGTGGAATGTTGGCGGTCTGGTGGGATCTAATTCGGGCACTGTCATCAAGTCCTATTCCACAGGCAGCATGACTGGCAACTATTATGTTGGCGGCCTAGCAGGAGGGAATGATGGCACTGTGAGCAACTCCCATTCCACAGGCAACGTGACCGGCAACTATTATGTTAGCGGTCTGGTGGGATCTAATTCGGGCACTGTGACCAGCTCCTATTCCACGGGCAGCGTGACTGGCTCTTCGATTGTTAGCGGTCTGGTGGGGATCAATGGTTGGGATGGCACTGTGAGGAACTCCTATTCCACAGGCAGCGTGGCTGGCAGCTATTATGTTGGCGGTCTGGTGGGAGTGAATTTCGGCACAGTCAGCAACTCGTATTCCAGGGGTAACGTGAGTGGCCATGAGTATGTTGGTGGTCTGGTGGGAGTGAATTGGGGGGGCACTGCTAGCAACTCCTTCTGGGATACCGAAACCAGCGGACAAGCTACTTCGGCTGGCGGGACAGGCAAGACCACCGCGGAAATGCAAGACAGCGCTACCTTCTTAGCGGCGGCGTGGGACATATGCGCGGTCGGTCCTGGCGCGAACAACCCCGCTTACACCTGGAATATCGTTCATGAGCAGACCTATCCCTTCCTGAGCTGGCAGTCCGTTGTTTAATGCAACTAAAGCTTGGAGTATCTCTGCGTCCCGTCACTGCCAGATTAAGAAAGTGAGCCGAAGCAATATCGGTGGGTAGAGCGCAGGAAAGGAAATAGAGTTGACCCCTTTACCCTTTGTATTATACTCTATGAACTAGGACTGTGGAAAAACTAAGCTATTACGTGGTGGTAGGCTAGGAACACAAGTTTTTTATCGCATTTTCCCTGAGGATTGAAGGCTTAGTTAGTCCTCAATTTTGAAAAGAGCCTGACCATGGATTACGATGTTCTAATTATCGGTGCCGGAATGTCTGGTCTTGCCGCTGGCATTAGATTGGCCTACTACGGTAAAAGGGTCTGCATCGTGGAAAAACATTATCGCGTTGGGGGACTGAATTCCTTCTACAACCTGGGGGGACGTAAATTCGACGTCGGCCTTCATGCCATGACCAATTATGTCCCCAAAGGTGTTAGATTAGCACCCTTGCCCAAGCTGCTACGACAGCTCAAACTAAAAGCTGAAGATTTCGCCCTCTGCCCACAACGGATGTCAGAAATTAAATTTCCCAATAAAACCCTCGGATTTAATAACGACTTCAGCTTTTTTGTCCAAGAGGTCGTCGATAATTTCCCAACGCAAGCTGACAACTTCCAAAAACTGCTTAAGACTATTTTCGAATATGATGAACTGAACCTGTATGCCAAACCGATTTCGGCTCGTGAAGTTGTGAGTTCTATTATTTCCGACCCACTCCTCAGCGATATGATTTTTTGCCCGCCTATGTTTTATGGAAATGCTCAAGAGAATGGCATGGAGTTCGGACAATTTGTTATCATGTTTAAGAGTATCTTCTGCGAAGGCCTGGCTCGACCCCAAGCTGGGATACGCCAAATCCTCGATGTGCTGGTGAAAAAATATAAGTCTTGCGGCGGTGAATTAAAGATGAGGTGCACGGTAACAAGTCTCAAATGTGCTAATGACAGGGTTGAATCAATCTTGCTCGAAAACGGTGAAGTCCTGACAGCCGATAGGATACTATCATCCGCTGGTTATGTTGAAACGATGAAACTGTTGACCGACTATGATTCTTCAAAATTAAATTGCCATGTGGGTCAAATTTCATTTGTGGAGTCTATTCTCATTTTAAATAAAGAGCCCGCTAAAATGGGCCACAACACAACAATGACCTTTTACAACAACTCAGATAGATTTGATCATCGAAAACCTGACGAGCTAGTCGATGTTTCCAGTGGCGTTATTTGCTGCCCTAATAACTTTCAATTCGAAAATCCTCTGCCGGAGGGCATGATCAGAATAACCAACTTGGCTAATTTCGACCTCTGGAACAGATTGAGTGAAGAAGAGTACAAAGCCCAGAAAGCTGCCTGGTTGGAAACCACGCTTAAAGAGGTGGTGAAATTTGTGCCCGATTTTCGCCATTCAATTGTTTTTAGCGATATCTTTACTCCAAAAACGATCCACAAATTCACCGGCCACATAAATGGTGCGGTCTATGGGACACCAAATAAAACCAAAACGGGAAAGACTCATTTAGACAATCTATTTATCTGCGGCACAGACCAGGGATTCCTGGGAATCGTGGGAGCAATGCTTAGCGGTATCTCCATGGCAAATCTTCACGTTCTGCAGAAGACGTAGAAAAAGAGAAATCTATGAGCCACGATTGGTCGAAGGATACAAGGTCAGAATACGATGTCATCGTCATTGGAGGTGGACTGGCGGGATTAACATGTGCCAATATGTTAGCCAGAGGAGGACATTCAGTTTTACTTCTAGAGCAGCACTACAGCCTTGGCGGACTGGCTACCTGGTTCAAAAGAAAGGGGCACATCTTTGATATCGCCTTACACGGATTTCCAGTTGGTATGATTAAAACCTGTCGTAAATACTGGACGCCTGAAATTGCTAATATGATTGTTCAACTCAAAGGGATCAGATTTGACAACCCCCAATTTTCCTTTACCACAACTTATGACAGGGAGGATTTTACACGCGTATTGCAGGAGCGATTCAAAATACCCCGAGAGAATATTGAAACCTTTTTCAACACAGCGAGAAATATGAATTTCTATGATGACCAAAGTATGACCACGAGAGAATTTTTTGAGAAATTCTTTCCTGGCCATGATGATGTTGTCCGCATGTTAATGGAACCGATCACTTATGCCAACGGGTCAACCCTACTAGACGATCCCGCAATAAGTTACGGAATTGTGTTCTCCAACTTCATGAGCAAAGGCGTTTATACTGTTCGAGGGGGAACAGACCAGTTTATCGGAAAAATGCGGGAGGAACTTCTAAAAAACGGCGTTGGTATTCGGACTAAGTGCCTGGTGGAAAAAATCATTATTAAGGATAGAAAGGTTGCCGGGGTAATAGCGAAAAGTGGAAGAGGATATCATTATCATATCAAGAGTAAGGCTGTTGTCTCCAATGGTAATTTGTTATCAACCATCCATAAACTGGTTGGAGATGAGAACTTTTCTAAAAGCTTCACTGAAGAGGCGAAAAAGGTGCGCCTCAATAATAGCAGTTGTCAGGTCTATATTGGTATCAAAAAAGGCGAGAAGATTGACTACATTGGGGATTTGCTTTTCACCTCAGAGGCGAAAAAATTTGATTCTGAAGAACTTTGCAGCAAAAATACTACCAGCCGGACCTTCTCAGTCTACTATCCCCAAACCCGGCCAGGCTCTGATATGTACTCCATTGTCGCCTCCTCCAATGCCAATTACGACGACTGGGCAAATCTGTCCGAAGAAGAATACCAAGCTTCTAAAGAAAGATTAATTCAACGAACGCTGGATGCTCTGGAGAAATATGTTCCTAAGATTCGGGATAAGGTAGACCACTTGGAAGCTTCTACTCCAAAGACATTTCAAAGGTATACGCTCCATTTAAATGGTGCCTCTTTTGGCACCAAATTTGAAGGGTTAAAGGTCAGTATGGGGCTTCCTAAAGAGATAGCGGGACTTTTCCATACTGGCTCAGTGGGGATTATCATGTCAGGTTGGCTAGGCACAGCTAATTACGGAGTAATTGTTGCCCATGATGTAGACAAATTTCTCTCGGCAGGTGCAAGAAATGTATGATTTCAAGGGACAGACTGTCATCATCACTGGTGGAACCAGAGGTATAGGCAAAGCCATCGCCGAGAGTTTCTTGAAGGCAGGTGCTAAAGTTATTGTCACTTATTCGACAAATGAAGCTGCGGCGGCACAATTTAAACAAGACAACAGCCAGTTTGCCGAAAACATCAATATCCAAAAGCTTGATGTGACCAAGTATGAAGAGGTGGAAAAGTTTTTCAAACACATAGACACGAACTATGGGAGCTTTGAAGTCCTGGTGAACAACGCCGGTATCCGAAAGGACTCCGTCCTGGCGATGATGAAAGAATCGGACTGGCATGATGTGATGAATGTCAATCTCGCCGGAACCTTTTACATGTGCAAATTTGCTGTTATGAGCCTGATGCGCAAACGATACGGACGGATTATTAACATAAGCTCTGTGATGGAAAGATACGGTTTTGAAGGGCAGGCGAACTATGCAGCTTCAAAGGCAGGCCTCAGTGCATTGACTAAATCGTTGTCCAAGGAGGTCGCCACCCGGGGCATCACAGTCAATTGCGTTTCACCGGGATTTATCGCCACTGAATTGATCCAAGACCTTCCGGATAAATTGCGTGAAACTTACCTGGCCAGGATTCCCCTAAAGAGATTCGGAAATGCTGAAGAGGTGGCCGCTTGTGTTCTTTTCTTGGCTTCCAAAGAGGCGTCATATGTTACCGGTTCTACTCTTGAGGTGACGGGAGGATTATGAGATGGAGGAGATTCTAAACGCTATACCCCATCGTCCACCATTTCTGTTCGTCGATAGGATCATAGAATTAAGCGGAACAAAAATCAAAACAACGAAAGAGATAAAGCCTGATGAACCAGTTTTCGCAGGACACTACCCAGGACACCCGATCATGCCCGGGGCACTTATCTGTGAATCCATTTTCCAGACAGGCGCAATTCTGCTCTCCAAAATGATGGGCGGTATGGGAGAAGGTATTCCTGTTTTGACCCGAATTAATAACGCCAAGTTCAAGAGTATCGTCAAGCCCGGCAATATCCTGGATATTGAAGCGGAGCTGGTGGAAAAAGTCAGCAACGCTTATTTTATGAAGGGCAAAGCCTCAGTCGCCGGAAAGACCTCGGTCACGGTTGAGTTTACCGTCACCTTAGCTAAAGAGGCACCCTGACATATATTGGGAAGGGTGATAAGGAGTATTATATGGATTTCTTAGACATTGCGGGTAAGACTGTTCTTGTTTTTGGGGTAGCTAACAAGAAGAGCGTCGCTTTCTCTGTTGGAGAGGTTCTTTCCGAGGCCAAGGCGAATGTAATCTATAGTGTTCGATCAGCGGCAAGAAAAGAGAGCGTCTCCAAGATTCTTTCTGGTGCTGATATATACGTATGCGATGTGGAACAGGAGCCGGAGATTAAAAAACTGGCCGAGGGCATCTCTAAAAAATGTCCCAAACTTCACGGCATCGTTCATTCCATCGCTTTTGCCAATTACGAAGGAAGACTTAAGCCATTTCACGAAACAAAAAGGAAAGACTTCCTGCAGTCAATTGATATCTCCTGTTATTCCTTAATCGCTATTGCTAATGCGTTTAAAGACCTATTGGATGTGAAAGCATCTGTAGTCACAATATCCATCTCAACCACCAAAATGGCAGCCGAACCCTATGGTTTTATGGCTCCTGTAAAGGCTGCCCTGGATTCAACCTTGTGCTTCCTGGCTAAATCCTTCAGTTCTTTTTCCCAAATCCGATTTAATTCCGTGAATGCCGGACTGTTAAAAACCTCCTCATCGGCAGGGATACCCGGATACTTAGATTATTACCTCTTCGCAGAACAACTAACCCTACGCAAAAAAGCTCTGACCACTAAAGAAGTAGCTAATATCGTAGCGTTTCTTTTAAGCGAGCGGTCCAGTGGCATTAATGCCCAGGGTATCGTTGTAGATGCTGGAATGTCAATCAACTACTTTGATAAAGACATTATCAAGAAGGCAATAAGGTTTTAGTAAGCCCATGACTTTGTTTCCTGTAGTCATGCCAGTTATTGAAGCTAGACATAAACCCTCAGGGAAAGAAAAGGTAGACCATCTAAGCCGAATTGCTCGAGAGGCGCTAAAACTGAGTGCCGAAAAAAGCCGAGTGAGGCTTGGAGAACTGCTCAAGGACGAAAAGGGTGTACCATGTCCAGTTGCTGGCATTTATTGGTCTCTCTCCCATAAACCTAAGTACGTGGCAGCAGTGGTTAGCAAAGATAAGGTCGGGATCGATATTGAAGAAATGAAGCCCCGGGCTGAATCGCTCTTTGCTCATGTGGCGAGTGATGAGGAATGGGAGCTAAAGGAAAAGTCCTGGGATACCCTTTTCCGCTATTGGACGGCAAAGGAAGCGATTCTGAAGGACATCGGAATTGGTATAGGCGGGTTAAAGATCTGCCGGATAATCTCAGTCCCCGACGAGAACCATATTACTTTGGACTATAAGGGGCAATTTTTTCTGGTAGAGCAATTACGATACAGGAACCACATTATTTCCGTCCTCAAAGACGATAACGAAATTGATTGGATAATTCTGGAAGACTTTAAACCCTGAGCTCTAGAGCCTAAACAAATTCAAAAGCCCAATTTAAAGTGGTAGGTCATTAGATATTTTTAGTGTTTCGAACTTTATATTTAGGATCTAACTGCGCAGTATCTCTCAGCGTACAGTTTCGCCTGATGTATAAAGGCCTCTATTCTTGTCTCTGCGTTGGTTTGCTGTAGCCCATCGTATATCATGTTGAGCACAGGAATGTGGTTGTGCTCCCTTTGTATCCCTCTATAAATAGCAGTGGATACAGTCCCATAAAGGCAATTTAAAACGACGAGATTAGCGATACCACTGCAGCCCTGCATAGCATAATTTTTCGCCTTAGCCACATTTACAGTTACTACTGGGTCTATATCATCACTTACATAAGGAGCGGCAAGCCTAACCACATCCTCAACCCGGGGCATTCTGCAATCTGGAAGTCCGTCTTTCATCATTCCCTCAATCTTTCCCTTCCAGTGCATAAACGGAAACCTTCTAAGATAATAATAGAGGGCAGCGAGATATTTTCTCCTAGAGAAGTGGGTCGCCGGATATACCTCATTAAAATACACTAAGTAATCTGTAGTGGTCGGCCCAAGCCTCGCTTCAGCGCCCAGTGACTCAAATTCTCTGATTATATCGTTGTTAGCCCAGGAGTTCATACAGGTATAGAATTCTCCCACGATACCTATAATTGGTCTATCTTCATTCTTAGTCGGAATCTCGTCCATAGCTGCTATCGAGCGGTTTAAAGCCTGCCAAAATTTCCCGTTGATAATTCCAGAGGCTATCTCCTCTATGGCTTGTGCGTAAACCCTGTCACTCTCCCCTTTATTTACTTCATAAGGGCGAATGTGAAACAACGTCTTTAATAAGACATCCGTAGCTAGCCAACCCTTCCAGATAGCTTCCGCCCACTTTAATCCAAACAATTCGGCGCATTCATCACGGCGGATAGAGGTAACCGGGGCAATCACAGGGACATGCCCAAAACCCAATCTCTTGAGAACCAATTTCTGAGACAAGGCATATTGACTCAACCTGCATGAACCATCGAAGTTAAGCATCATAAATGCTGCCCTATCGGGGTCGAAATCATCAAGTTCGGTCATCCTGACCAAATCCCCTGTGGTGAGTAGATAGGGATGACATTCCTTGCCAGAGACGTATCTTCTTCCTATCTCTTCCGATAATTTATCGGGCTCGGGCAAAACCTGGGCATCTAGGCCCACGGAGTTGAGAGCGGCAGCCCAAATAACGGAATGTCCAGAAACATAGCTGATGTAAAAGGTTTTATCTAGTTCCCTAATCCTCTTTGTTGGTTTGAAGATACTTATCCCACCAGAGGATCTAATCACACTGAGGTCTTCTTGCTTTTCCTCCTTTACCCGCGTTTTCGGTCTATCAAGGGTATCAAGAAAGGCTTCAACCCTGGTGGTCATTCCAGCATCACCGCTGTGCTCATCTACCTCCAGAAGTAGATAAGGATCCTCTTCCATGGTTTCCTCAAGATACTTCCAGAAGAAAGCATCAGGACCGCAGCCATAATTGGTGATCATTATAGGATTCAAGCTGGGGTTATTCTTAGCAATAATTGCTGCCCGCAGAAGATTTTGTTCATTCTTCCAAACCAAGTTGGAGTAATGAGGTGGCAGCTCAACCCTATCCAGCGGCAGTAGGTCAAATGGTATGGCCAGCATTCCTAGATGTCGCAACTTCTTGGCAATATTTAGATTCAGCGCCAAATCATGAACATTGTAAGGCTTTCCTATTACCACCACGGCTTCATTATCCTTCGTAAGGGTCTTAAGTATCTCTTGACCTCTTTCTCGACGAATCCTTTCGAATTCGTCTTGAGCCTTAACCGCAGCGGTTATGGCTGAGGCAATTTCCCCCGTTTCTTTTCCGAATTCCCTGCCTATCTTCTTCATTTCCCTCTTCAGGTTCTCTTTTTCCTTTGCCATAAATATGCTAGGACTTATGATTTTTGCTCTATCTTTAAAAGCAGGTCTAAGCATGAAGGGGATACCCTGAATCAAGGGGCAGTTGTAACTCCTGGCTACATCATCACTATCCTTCTCCAGGTCAATAATGCTGGGCAGGAATATACGGTCAACACCTTTTTCAATTAGATTTGCTACATGCCCATAGGCAATCTTCACCGGATAGCAGGCTTCAGCCAAAACCTCTTGAAGTCCCTTATGAATGAGCCTCTTATTAGTTTTATCGGACAGCACCACTTTAACTCCCAACTCCTCAAAAAACGCAGCCCACAATGGAAACTGCTCAAAGAACATGAGCACTCGTGGAATGCCTATTACCGGAGAATTCGGGGCAAATTCATCCCCCTTATAATAGTTCATAAGCATTTCCTCTCGCTCTTTAAAGAGATCGGGAAGAACCTGGTCAGCCGTTTTTTCGCCTTTCAGCTCATATCTATCACAAATACCACCGTAAAAGGATTTGAATTCGCCTCCGATCGATATCTTTTTTATGTCGCAGTGGTTGGGGCAATGCTGGCATTCAAAGGATTTGACCTCATATTCCCGGTCTGTGAGGTCAAACCCGACAAACTTGCTTTTCCCATCCCCATGTCTCCTCTCCATGGCAATCAACGCAGCACCTATGGCACCGGTTACATTGTAGTTCTGCGGAACCGTAATCTCCTTCCCCAAAATATTTTCGAAGGCAGCCACTACACTCTCATTTCCGGCAACGCCTCCCTGAAAACATATCCTCTCGCCAATTTTCTTATTCCCTACCACCTTTTCAATGTAATTATTGGCAATAGAGTAGGAAAGCCCCGCTAAGAGATCGACTTTCGGTGAACCTACCTGCTGGTGGTGTATCAAATCAGATTCCATAAAAACAGTGCACCGGGTCCCCAAATCAACAGGAGCTTTCGAGCTAAGAGCAAGCTTGCTAAACTCCTCCTCAATATTTATGTCCAATCTATCAGCCTGTTCCTGGAGAAAGGAGCCAGTTCCTGCAGCACAAACCTTGTTCATCTCGAAATCTACCACTGCACCATTCTTCAGGCGGATATATTTTGAATCCTGCCCCCCTATTTCAAATATGGTGTCTACGGTCTTATCTATATCTAGTGTAGCCTTAGCCTGGGCAGTAATTTCATTGATTACTACATCAGCACCGACAAAGTCCCCTATAAAATAACGCCCACTGCCAGTGGTCGCCACAGCTTGGACTTCAATAGGGTCCTTTATTTCATGACCTATGTCTTTTAATCCTTTCTTAACTGACTCAATGGGATTGCCCTCGGTCATGAGATACTTCATCGCCAGTAGCTTCTTGTTTTCATCCAGAATAACGATATTTGTACTAACAGCGCCAACATCAACCCCTATATACACCTTATTCTTTTGTTGCTTTCTAAGAATAGGACACTCATCCAATGGAGTAGAACCATCCCCGTTATAAATCAATCTCCTTAAATGCCCTACCTCAGCTTCACTGGCCTTTTTAGCTAAATAGCGCCTCAAGACCTCCGCTGCTACTTGAAGCTTGATAGGCGTGTCACTGTGTCTCTCCAAGGCCGTGATTGCCGCTCCGAAGGCTCCCATGACCTCAAAATACTCGGGAATAATCAATTCCCCAGGCTTGAGTTCTAGCAGTTCTTCAAAAGCCTTAGCCACCCCTTTATTGGCAGCGACGCCACCTTGAAAGGCTACTGGCTTTACGAATCTCCTCCCTTTACCTAAATTGCTTATGTAATTTCTAGCCAAGGCATAACAAAGCCCAGCTATTATTTCTTCCTGTGACGTCCCCTCTTGCTGCAAATGGACCATGTCAGATTTGGCAAAGACACTGCACCTGCCTGCAATGGTAGCCGGCTTTTCAGCTCTCGTAGCTAAACTGCTGAACTCATCTATGGAAATCCCCAGACGATATGCCTGTTGATCAAGGAAAGAGCCAGTTCCCGCAGCGCATATCTCATTAAGGGCATGGTCAACGATGACTGTCCTTCCACTTTTTTCATCCCACTCCAGGAAAATCAGCTTTGAGTCCTGCCCTCCAATCTCGATAACTGTCCTAACCTCAGGATGGAAGTATGCGACAGCCTTTGCCTGAGTAATAATTTCATTTTCTTTATCTACACCCATGACATCAGCTATAAGGTTACGTCCGCTGCCCGTGCATAAAGCCCCACATAGTTCAGGAAAATCTTTTTCGAGACCCTCAAAAACATCAATTAATACTGGAATAGGTTGCCCCCTTGTCCTCTCATAGACGCTTTCGAGGAGTCGGAGTTTCTCATCAATTACAGCTATGTTTAAGCTGACTGAGCCTATATCTATTCCCATAAAGGTTTTGCTTTGGCTTGTCATTCCGATCCCTCGATCCTTGTTTTCACTGCCAGCGCAATCTCGGCTGAGACCGCTTTACCACCCCGACACGCCAGCCAGGCTAGAGCCCCTGAAACGTCGCCGCCAATGATCACCTTCGTCTTGCCATTTACAGGTTCCAGAGTGTAGAAGCGTGTCAAATTGGTGCCCAGGGCTTTTCCTTGCATGACCACATTCCGCTCTGGGACAAACTCGGTAATCGTCATCAATAATTTAACCGTAAGCCTGCTTACCTTAGCTGTGACAGAAAGCTGTGAGCCTACTGTCAAAGGCCCCTTAGAGAGCCTCTCAATCTTCTTGATGGACGGCATCCATTGGGGCCACTCTTCAAGCTTGTCTACCAGCGCCCAGACTTTCTCGGCAGGGGCATTAATGTCGATGCTACTCTCAAACCTCATGCCCGTCGAACTCCTCCTTCACGTAGTATCCTACAAAGATATTATACATCATTATACAATCTAAAAGATTAGCCCAATAAGTGTATCCTCTACGTCTCTCTAATTCATCAGAGCAGTGAAAGCGTGCCGGGGTGAAATTGGGCACATCGTACTTTTCTTGAGGCTAGATTGTCACCAGTGATAAAATAAGTCTTAAATGGTACCTCAAAATCGGCCTAGTATCCTGTGAAACTCAATCGGCACATGAGCTTCAGTAGACCTGATATCATCCGACCTCCAAGTGAATGGAAAAGCTATTTTCTCCCTTTAACCAGCGGGTGCTCCAACAACACCTGCACTTTCTGTGGATACTATGGCTCGAAGCTTCAAATACGAGATGTCGATGACATCAAGAGTGAAATAGATGCCGTAGCCTTATTCACTCGGAGTGGCATTCAAATTTCTGACGTTTCTGAGGTGGTATATGCCGTGGCTCAAGGTTGGGATGGCAAGAGGATATTTCTCCAGGATGGCGATGCCCTTGTTTACTCCTTCCCTAAATTAAGGGAGGTTCTCCAGTACTTGAATGAGAAACTGCCCGGTGTCGAAAGGATTGGTACATATGCCACGCCGCAGGATATCTTGCGCAGGAACTCCGATGAACTTAAGGAATTAAGACAGCTCAAGTTAGGTATTTTTTATACAGGGCTCGAGACCGGTGATGATGAACTGCTCCAGAAGATAGATAAAGGGGTAAGTTCACACCAGATAGTCGAGGCGGGAAAGAAAGTGAAGGAAGCCGGGATAAGCTTTTCTGTGACGATAATTTTAGGACTTGGTGGTATCGAGGGAAGCAAGGAACACGTGCTTGAGACAGCTAAGGTGCTCACTGAGATTGACCCGGATTATGTCGGAGCTTTGACTTTGACCCTCGTCCCCGGTACCCCGCTCTATGAGCGGTGGGAACGGAATGAATTCCATCCTCTTTCCCCTTTCCAATCCTTGGAGGAACTGAGGTTAATTATGGAGAATTCCAACTTTACCAATTGCTTCTTTAGCTCAATGCATGCCTCAAACTATCTTTCCGTCCGCGGCAAGTTGCCGCAGGATAGAGAGAGGATGCTTAAGGAACTAGAAGTAGTTTTGGCAGCAAGAGACCCCTCTCTACTCAGGCCTGAATTTCTCAGAGGTCTATGACTTTGACGGCACCAATAGTAGATTTCCTGGAAAGTCTAACAAAGAGAGCAGGTAGTATGTTATTCACACAATCTGGCTTTCTGTGTAGCAACATTACGATGTCCGGTGCAATTAATCTACTGTAGGAATAAATTCAATAAACTACTATGTACTTGCCTTCTGCTGCCCCTAGTCCGTGCTTTAATGCGGTAGCAATTTGTGGTAGTTCCCAAGGATTGGCAGGGATCTTATTAGAAGCCCGGTAATCTAAGATCACCCTTATTGCCTCGACATCGATAGCAATAAGGTCACCAGAAGCCAGCACTAAGCCTGGCTCGACCAATTGGCCCTTATCCGGTCCGCCAGATACGAAGGCTTTCCTGCCATCCATGACGATGAGATCGGGCTGCCAACAAAGACTTATTTCAGCCAACTTCTCCTGCAAATGACCAAGGTGAAAACTACGCCGTTGCCCAGGAGCAACAAAGCCGAAAGCAAGTTTAATTGCACCAGAAAATGCACCAAGGTTGTGAGTCTTCATGCATGGCAGATAAACCATCTTGTCAGCTTCATAAGCGGAGCGAGGCATTATAACTTTGCTTAAATAATCTCCATTGATCCTGATCTGTACCCAATCATTAGGCCTATCTTCAAAAGCAATAAGTTCAACACCTAGCCTTTGAACTAACTCGGGGACACCGAGTTGATTGAAGACTTTTCTAGTTGGCCGCCAAACGCCACCAGAGCTCTCACCAATGGTGACTTCAGCCCCAGTTTCCAGGATAAGTTCAATCACGACTTGAAGAAATGCCAAGTCAGTAGCTGCTGGGAACGGGTCTGGGCTGTTGAAATTTGGTTTTACAAGAACTCGGTCACCCCTACCAATGGTTTGTTTTAAATTGCCCATTAAGGCAATAGCTTGGCCAATAGCTAGCCGAATATTCCCTTTTGCTTTCATTTTGGCTACGACTGGCTGGTTATTCCTGAGCCACGGATTACTCCTTCGTGGCTTAGGCTCTACACATGGAATACCCCTTGGTATCCTGTCGCCTAGAAAGTGATAGACTCCAACAACTCTGTCAAAGAGAATCGCCATATGACATCCGGAGCAGAGTCAGACATCTCGTAATCTTCGCATGGTCTGCCGAATTCATTATGCAGCAATTATTAATCTCTGTCCAGCCTTCTATAAATCCTAAGGCGGCTATTTATTTCCTGGAACCTAATAAACTGTGGGCTCTCTTAACAAAATGGCTCAAAGTTCAATCGACTATGATGATATGGAAATTTTTGTAGCTATTGATTAGTCTACGGTATGAGAGTACAATTTGCAGTTAAGCTGCAGACTATGTATTCGAGAAATAACCCGAAGAATCATTAAATTAACAAAATTCCAATACGAGCATGGCTATTTCGAAAATACTACTTATTTCAAAGATTGTGTTACTGTTACTCTGAAACCGTGAGATTGGGAGCGAGCTAAAAAGTGAGTATAAAAAGCGATGGTTTGGAAGAAGCCGTAGAATCAGTGAAAGCTAAGAGGTCTGAGGGACGGATGGTTCCAACTATCTGTTCATTATGCGGCCCAATGCCGGGATGTGGACTAAACTGCTATGTTAAAGACGGCAGATTGATAAGAGTTGAGGGCATGAAGGAGGCTCCTACGAACAAAGGAACATTGTGCCCCAAGGCATTCGCCTCCGTGCAGTGGGTTTATTCGCCGCAACGTCTCAGGTACCCCTTGAAACGTGTTGGTAAGAAGGGTGAAGGTAAGTTCAAGAGGATCACCTGGGATGAAGCTCTTGATACTATTGCCAGCAGGCTCAGCGAACTCAAGGAGAAGCACGGGCCGGAATCTCTGGCTATTCTCGCGCCGCAGCGACGCAGCTATTGTGATTATTTACACCGATTCCTAATTGCCCACGGAAGCCCAAATTATGGCCACAGTGGCCTCTGTTTTATACAGGCAGCTTTCGGGTTTGCCTATACTCTGGGATGGCCCTGGCTCAATAGGGTCGGTGCAGATTATGAGCATGCTAACCTGATTGTGGTATGGGGTGCTAACCCCGTCTATTCTGCAGCACCTCTGGGCAACCTGAGAAGAATTTTAGATGCCAAGGAGAGGGGTGCCAGGCTCATAGTGATTAAACCTGAGATGCAGCCGGATGCGGCCAAGGCAGATATCTGGGTTCCTATCAGGCCCGGCACCGATGGTGCCTTGGCGCTGGCAATGCTGAATGTCATAGTCAATGAGAACCTCTACGATGAAGACTTCGTCTCCAGGTGGTGCTACGGTTTCGATAAGCTTGTACCTCATATACAGAAATACACCCCGGAGTGGGCTGAGGCGATAACGGGAGTGCCGGCTGACCAGATAAGAGAAGTCGCCAGGTTGTATGGGACAACAAAGCCCGCATGTATTCTTCCCGGGAACGCATTCGACCAGACGGTAGACTCCAATAACGCCGTACGGGCTGTGGCAATATTGATAGCCATAACTGGCAACCTCGACAGACCCGGGGGCAATGTTGTATCCACCGGGAGTACCATGCCCGTAGTTAAATCCGTACATCTCAGGGAGAGATATACCCAAGATTTTGTAGACAGGCTGGTAGGCCCGGAAATAGCCAGTTGTTTTCAGCCCTTCATGGAGGGTACATCTTCCGCTTATTACCGCTGTTTTGATAGCGTTCTCACCCGGGAACCATACCCTGTCAGGGCGATAATCGCTCCCGGGACGCAGCCCACGGTAATTACTCGTGGCAGCAAGAGGGTGGTGGAAGCGCTCGAGAAACTGGAATTCTTCGTGGTTATTGATGTGATGCAGAACTCGTCAATGCCCTGGGCTGATGTCGTTGTCCCTGTAGCCACTATGTATGAATGCGATCATCCTTTTGAAGTAATGGATAACTGGATAATGGCGCGAAACAAGGTTATTGAGCCGCTGGGAGACTACAAGTCGGACTATGAGTTCTGGCTTGACCTGGCCGTCAAGATGGGCTATGGGGAGGACTTCTGGGATGGAAGTATTGAGAAGTGCATGAACTACCAGCTGGAGAATTTTGGCATGACCATAGAAGAGCTAAGAGCACATCCTACAGGTATTATTTATGAACCAAAACCGATGGTTTACGAAAAGTATGAGAAAATATTTGCCACTCCCAGTACCCGGCTTTCAAACGCTCCTTATCTCCCTCAGGGCAAAGTGGCAATCTATAATACTACGTTCGAAGAGAATGGGTTCAATCCACTGCCAGAATGGGTAGAGCCGCCCGAGAGTCCGACGGCTACACCGGAGCTCTTAGCGAAGTACCCTCTTGTCTTTTTTGACGCACATACTTCGGATGTATATAACAGCGGGTGGTTACGTAATCTGCCTTATCTACGCGAGATTCAACCTGACCCATGGGTACACATTCACCCCGAGACAGCTAAGGCACGAGGGATAGAGAACGGTGACTGGGTAATTGTCGAATCACCACATGGCTGGATAAAGGTAAAGGCTCTGTATTTCGAGGGGATACGGCCAGACGTGGTTATGGGCCTCCACGGATGGTGGCAGGGCTGCGATGAGCTGGGATTGCCAGGTTATCCGATACTGGATGGAGGCGCAAACGTAAACGTGCTGTATAGTACTGACCCGGATAAAGCCTTTGACCCAATGGTAACCGCTATGCCCAAGCAAACCCTGGTCGAGGTACGAAAAGCATAGAGTTGTGGACCGGTAGCTAAGAAGTACCGATCATAATAAACGAAGAGGCGATATAGGTAATGGCAAAGCAATATGGCTTTTACTTTGATGCAGATAGGTGTATCCAATGCCGCGCCTGTGAGGTGGCATGCAAGAGCGTACGTGATATAGAACCGGGAATAAACTGGATGCGAGTCGTTGAGATTTGGGGTGGTGTCTATCCGAATGTTACCAGAGATTTCTTCGTCCTAGCCTGTATGCACTGTGGTAAGCCAGCCTGCATTGAAGTGTGTCCCACCGGGGCTATAAGCAAACGGGATGAGGATGGTATTGTCGTCGTTGACCGGGACAAATGCAACGGTTGCCAGGAATGCCTCTCGGCATGTCCTTATGGTGTGCCCCAATTTGGTGACGACGGCATCATGCAAATGTGTGATTTCTGTGCCGACATGAACATAGAGCCTCCCTGTGCGGTATGCTGCCCTACTGAAGCTCTTAAGTTTGGTAACCTTGATGAGCTGTTGGAAATGGCAAAGGGGAAGGCGGCCAGGAGAATGGGCGGTCCTACCGAACCATCCATCATTGTTGTAGGTGAATTGCAGCTTGATAATTTGGTTGTCTGATCATATCTTCTGACCAATTGTGTGTCAGGTCACAATTCGCTATATTGTGCTAGAGCCAGCTTTACCTACCACTGCACAAACGTCGGCATCACTGTTCCGTTGTAGGTATACCTACATTGATGGAAGAGGCTATGCTTTATCAAGGGCATAGCCATGTCTTTAGATGGTTAGAAGATACATCTTAGTGGGCAACTGGGTAACATTTCAGGCTTTTATTGCCCAAGTTACACAATTCGCTAAATCGTGCAATTGAAGCCACTTGGGTGCTCCGTCGATGAGTTGGCGCTTAACAAATAATAGGTGTTGTGAAGCAAGTGGAAACAAGGATAGACCAAGTGTGATTCTTGTGTTAGAGTCAACACTAAAATACGACTAGGAGGAGATTATGGATGTCATTGAAGCTATACGTACCAGAAGAAGTTTTCGCGTTTTCAAGCCTGACCCTATTCCAAAGAAGGTCTTGCAGGAGTTGTTGGATGTTAGCCGCTGGGCACCATCGGGAGGAAATGTCCAACCCTGGTATTTTGACGTTTTGGCAGGTAAATTGTTAGCTAAAGTAACAGCCCGACTTGTAGAGAAAGCAAAAACATGGGATGGCCATGACTATATGAACACCAAGCCAGACCTGCCCAGAACAGGTCCTTATTCTAAGCTTTTGATGCCAAGACGGCAATTGTTAAAAACAGTGCAGGACGCCATCCGCTACCCTCCAGGCACTAAAAATCTGGAAGCAAAGCAACTCGAGCACCGAGAGCACATGCTGCGCTTCTTTGACGCCCCCAGCGCAATAATTATTTGTGCCGATGACCGCGGCCCTACTTCCATAGTGAGTATCGGCGCAGTCACTCAAACTATCTGTCTGGCTGCCCTCACTTATGGTTTGGGTACATGTATTATGGGTATACCGGTCTTATGGCCTGAAATATTTCGGGAGTTGCTTAATATCCCCAAAGACAGGGCCATCGTAACATCAATAGCCATTGGCTATCCTGACCTCAGGGCTCCGATTAACACATTTCCACGACCCCGTGAACCATTAGATAATTTAGTCGAGTGGCATGGGTTGTGAACTGATTAACTGCCTTTGCTAATGTTCAGTGGTCCAAGTAGCGAAAGGCTACAATCTGAGTGTTTGTGTAATTTGCCGAATTGCACAAAAGTCAGTATTGTTGGGCCGCTTTCCGGTGTTTCGTTTAGACAAGCCATTGACTAGTCATTATCTTGATGTTATTCTCAGAAACAAATCTTAGGCGCAAGGAGGTTAAAATGCAGGCATATTGTATGAAATGCAGAAAAAAGGTTGAGATCAAGAATCCAAAGGCTATCACAATGAAGAACAAACGTCGGGCGACTCAAGGTGTATGCCCGAGGTGCGGGACTAAGGTGTTTCGCATAGGTAAGTAGATCCGGCAATCTTGGAATAGGGGCCTTACCAAGTAGCCCTCATAATATTGATAATAAAACTGGCTGCCAGTCGGCTAAACGTTTTGGCTGATTGCTACCCGATGACTCTGAGACAAAGACTTACGCCTTCAGTATCTCTTTCTGCCTCAATGCCCGCTCCAGCCAAGGCTGCATCTTCATGTCCTGAAACTCTTTGATGGCGAAGTCCAGATGCTCTAAGGCCTCCTTTTTCTCATCCGGGTAATGCTCCAGCAGTAACTCGGCAAACTGGAGGCGAGTAAGGGCCAGCTCCGGGCGGAACCTCATCTCGGTACAGACCTTGATGGCTTCCCCGTAATGCCTGTGGGCTTCTTCATATCTGCCCAGTAGAGCCTCTGCCCCACCCAGATGGCGAGCCACACAGGTCGGATTTTGCAGGCCGGTTGTCTTGTACGTGGCACCCACAAGCAGGTTCAATAGAATTTCCGCCGCTCGCGTATGCTTCGCCTGCACCGCCGTCTCCAGCAGGAGCAGCAGGACTCCGAACGCGTGCCTGATTTTCTCCGGTTCAGCGGCATAGTGGTCTGCAGCCTCGCCGAGTATGGTCATGACCTCTTCCCTCTCTCCCCCGCATACTAGATAGTAGGCCCTTATAGGCGCCGGCACAGGCACAGAAAGGCCGACTGCTTGCGCCCACTCCTCCAAATGTCTCAGTTCCTCTCGACCCCAGCCGAGATATCCACCTAAGCGAGGCCCAAAGAAGATAGCATAGACTGCTGCGACTAGTGGTGCACCCGCCTCAGCACCAAACCTTAGCACATCGTCATGGCATTTTGTCGCTTCCTCAAGCTGCCCGTCCATGATGTGGTAGCAGGCACGTAGATACGGCAAATAATACTGACGCGCTGGCATCCCGGCGAACCGTGCCGACTCCATTTCCTCGCGATGGATTGCCTCACCCTGTCTTCGTTCACCCAGCCTGAGGAGGAAAAGACCTACAGACTCCATTCCATAGGCCATAGAAAAGGGATCTGCTTTATCCCAGACCCGTCTCATCTCAGTTGCTATCTGGCGTGCCTCTTCGACATATTCAGCAGTGGGCGGACAGTACCACAAATAATCCCCCCCGCAATTAGCAAACGCGCTCGCATCTCCCAACTTGCGTGCCAGAAGCGCACTTTCGCGGAATAGCGGCCACGCTCCAGCAATATCGCCGGCTGCTACTTTCCTTCCTCCGAGAGCCTGGTCCGCCCACGCGCGCTCGATCGTGTTGGGGGAAGCATAACGGTCGAATGCTTCGGTCCACCTCATCGCCTCGTCTGTACCGAAAGCGGCGCCCATGCCCGTACCTGATATGGCGAATGTGGCAAGCAAACAAGCCTGGCAGGCACGCTGGATATCTCCTGCTCCTTCTGCCAACACCAGTGCCGCAGGCGCCTCGTTTTCCATGATGTGTCGGTACTCATGATTGTAGAAGCGTGCCCAGCCAAGTGCCAGGAAAAGGTCACACCGCTTCAGCTTCTCCTCGGGGTTGAGGACTTCCTGTACCTGGAGCGCCTGTTCAAGCAGTCTTACAGCTTCTCCATAGGAGTAAACATCGGTGGCTTTCCGCGCTGCCATTTCCCCGTAGCTGACAGCCTTTTCCAGGTCAGCTTTGTCCGATGAGTAAGAGAAGTGTTCGGCAAGCTCAGCCGCGTGCTGCTCCAGTCTGTTGTTGTATACCTCTTCCAAGGCCCGCGCCACCTGCTGGTGCAGCCGTATTCGCCTGGGAGCAATCGTCTCCTCATAAAGCGTCTGGCGGAAGAAGGCATGCGCAAAGCGGTAGTTGACCTTCGCCCCTACCCCTGTCCGCTCCTCGATTACTGCTGCCTTCCTGGCTTCCTCCAGTGCCCCGAAAAGCTCATCCTCGCTCATACCGGCCACCTTCTGTAGCACTCCCATCTGGAAGTCCCTGCCGATTACCGCGGCTACGGAAAGCACCTTATTGCACGACTCACTCAGGCCAGAAAGACGTTTACCGATAACATCCCTCAAGCCATCGGGAATCCGCATCTCCACCGGCGTATCACTCTTGGCCCGCCACCGTCCTTCCTCCCTCTCAATAATGCCTTCTTCGGCCAGATACCGTACGACCTCCTGCACAAAGAGAGGGTTGCCTTCCGTCTGGCGGTGCACTGCTTCGGCCAGTCCCCAGGGAACATCCTGCCCGGCAATACCGGACATCATTCTCCTCACTTCATCGGCATTCAGTCCTCGGAGCAGAACCCGCCCGAAGTGGGGCAGTCGCCTCAATTCAGCCAGGGCAGCGGAAAGAGGATGTGTTCTGTCAACTTCAATATCGCGGTAGGTACCCACCAGCAGCAATCTTCTGTCGCCCAGGTTGCGGGCCACATGCTCCAGCATCTCTAATGTGCCCCTGTCGGCACTGTGCAGGTCTTCAAGTACTATTAGCAATGGCTGCGCTGCTGCGGCACTGCCCAGGAAGTCGCTGACCGCCTGTAAAAGCCGGTATCTCTCCTCTTCCGGATCTCCCTTAGGCCTCGGCTGTATCCTCAGCCTCTCCCTGACCTCCGACACGATTCGGGCCACATCCGGTGCCCCGGGTCCCAATTCCTTCCTCAGTCTATTGATATCGCCGGTCTGAGCATAAGCTCTTAACGCCTCTACAAAGGCCAGATAGGGCAGTGAAAGCGAGCCCTCCTCATAACAGTGACCCACCAGCACCCGCCCATTCCGTAAGGAAACATAGGTGGCCAGCTGTTCACAGAGAGCGGTCTTACCAATGCCCGGCTCACCCACTACCATGGTCAGTGAGCCATGCCCCGATGTCGCAGCATCAAAGGCCGACTGGAGCTGACGTAACTCCGCTTCCCTGCCCACGAATACCCGCCGGTAGAGGGGGTTCTCCGTCAGTGCCTTTGACTGTTCGGTGGAGAGCTCTTCCACTTTCCCCGCTTCAATAGCTTCCAACATCTCCAGCACCTCGGTAGCTGAGGCAGGCCGTTTCTGCGGGTCCTTCTCCAGTAGCCTCATTATGAGTGCCGCCAACGCCGGAGGCAGGTCGGGTCGGTGCCAGTTGGGCGACACCGGCGGCGTATTGATATGCTGTCCGATAACCGCCACCACATCATCACCCGTGAAGGGTGGCCTCCCCGTCACCATCTCGTAGAGCATTGCCCCCAGTGAATAAAGATCAGCCTTAGCCGTGATTTCACCGCCCATGGCCTGCTCCGGCGGCATGTAGTAATACGTGCCCACCATCATGCCCTCGTTGGTGAGGCGAGATAGGTCGGCGGCGAGAGCCAGACCGAAATCGCCGACCTTGGCCGTGCCATCGCCACTCAGCCAGACATTGCCGGGCTTGATATCCCTGTGGATGATGCCTTTGGCGTGGGCATACTCCAGGCCCCGGCAGACGGCCTTGGCAATACCGATTGCCTGCTCGATGGGTAGGCAGCGTTCCGGGGCTTTCTCAATAAGATTCTCCACATCCCCGCCGGGCATGAGAGGCAGAACAATATAGGGCTGGCCCTTTTCATCACCCATATCGTGTATGGTCATGACATTGGGATGGTCGCCAAGCCGGCCCATGACCTGGGCTTCCCGGCTGACGCGCAGGCGAGTGACGTCATCCAGTTTCTCCGTATTTATCAGAGCAAAGGCCACATCCCGGTCCAGCACATTATCATGGACAAGGTAGACCTTCTTCTTACCGCCCTCCCCGAGGAACTTCTTCACCTGGTAACGGCCATTGGCAAAGGAGGTGGGCATAGGAGAGGGTGGGGTCGGTAACGCCGAAGGTGTTGGTACCAGAGGCTGACCACATTTCTCACAGAAGGCACTATCAGGGCTGTTCGGATGCTGACAGTTTTTGCAGACAAGCTCAGCCTGAAGAGATTGACCGCATTTCTTGCAGTATTGGGCGCCATCACGGTTGTTAGTCTGACACTTCGGGCACTTCATCACCAATACCCTTCCACCGTGCTACAGTCTATGACCCTCGGGCAGGGATGTCAAGCCCTGCTGGGTTTAACAAAATGACGAAATGTTACATCAGCCTCATAGGAATTCCCGAGGCACTTCGCTGTATCCACACCAGGGGGCATTCCACAAGAGTGACTGGGATGTGTTACTCTTATCCTCCTTCAACAGCTTTACCTCTCCCATAAGCTGCCGGAAACTTCATGCGATGGTATGGAGATAGGAGAACAGCGCCTGGATTATTGCCGGTGACCATGTCTTTAGCTACAACATAGGTGACAGGAGCCTTGGAACGCCTGATGAAAATAGTATCATGTCCAACGCAGAGACCATATATGAAGTTCAGTTCCGTACCCTCTCGATTCAGAATCTCTGCTTGGGCTATTGGATTGCAGCTTATGCCTAGTGGGTTTACCCATTCATCAGGTATTCCTGTCTCCTGAGATTTCAGACCACCTATCATACAGGCTATAGAAATAACCTGAAAACCGGCTCTATCCAGAAAGCGGGCGAATTCTCGGCCCTCCCTGATTAAGCCCACACGTACAGCCAATCCCACTTTTTTGACACCCAATTCCCTGGCAAACTCGATGCACTGTTGGACTCGAGACCAATCATAGCCCCCTTTTTTGAGCACTTTGGCTGCAGCTAAATGGAACTTGTCGGCGTCGGGCTCAAGATATTGCCGTTTACTTTCTTCGATTAGGTCCAGGAATCTTTGCGCCTGGCAATATTCAGGGGTTCCCTGAGGATACTGCGCCAAACACTCGTTGTTTTTGCACTGGTGACACTGGATTGTTTTAGCTTCTTGAGCCATTTTCCCTCCTTACCAGCTAAATACATGCGATATGGTCATTTGAGTATATTAACAGGTTATTTAGAAACCTCAACCACCCCATTCACTGCCAGGATTGATTCTATACTTCAGTTCTGGTTAATGTAAATTAACGCAATGAGGCGGTTCAATAATTGGCTTAGGAGTTCAGTCACCTGGTCGCCCTGAATATCCTTCAATCGCACAAAATGTAGTATAATGATTAGAACATAATATGTCACAAATAAGAGCAGGCGTAATAAATGTCACCGGGTACATTGGTGCCGAACTGGCTCGTTTACTTTGCCAACATCCCCAAGTAGAGCTCGTCACTGTTACCGGGAGAAGCGCAGCCGGGCAAAAATTAGGCGATGTTTTCCCCAGCCTCGCGGGAACTAACTATATAATAAAGGCCGAGCTTGATAGCGAAGTCGACATCGCCTTCTCAACAATGCCTCATAAAAGCAGTGTAGATGTAGTACCATCTTTGCTAAAACAAGGCATCAGGGTCGTCGATGCCAGTGCTGATTTCAGGTTAAAGAACGCTGGCGAATATCCCAAATGGTATGGATTTACTCATCCATCGCCCAAGTTACTGAGAGAGGCAGTTTTTGGCTTACCCGAGCTACATCAAAATGAAATTGCCTCAGCCTCACTGGTAGCAAACCCGGGTTGCTATAGCACCGGTGCTATCTTGGCCCTGGCACCCATAGTCAAAGAAGGGTTTATTTATCCTGATATAGTGGTGGATAGCAAATCAGGCGTCTCGGGCGCCGGCAGAACCCTGAGCCTGACAACTCATTATTCCGAGGCCAACGAGGATGTCTGTGCCTACTCCCTTGAAGGGCATCGCCACTTGCCCGAAATAGAACAGGAATTGAAAACACTCAATCCATCATTTTCTTCCCCGATAACCTTCGTGGCTCACCTGGTGCCCATGACCAGAGGCATATTTAGTACCTGCTATGCCAAATTAACTGATAGCCGTCGGCTGACAGCTGACAGCTTGAACCAGATATACCGGGAATTCTACAAGCATGCCCCCTTTGTTCAAATAACAACCCAGCCTCCCCATACCAAACATGTCTGGGGAACCAACTTTTGCCTTATTTATCCCACTATTGATTTAAAGACAGACAGGCTTATAGTTATTAGCTGTCTGGACAACCTCGTCAAGGGAGGGGCTGGGCAAGCAGTGCAAAATATGAATCTGATGTTTAACCTGCCTGAGATCACAGGGCTGGAAGCCTTAGCCATTTACCCTTGAAATGTGCAGGATTATTCCTCCGCCGGAACCACTTTGGTTATGAGCCCCATTTCAGCTGCTTCTGTTCCGCTGATTCTTTGCCGCTAAACAGGATATCCATTGCTCTTTTTTGAGATCACTGTTATGGACGTGGCAAACATCATGCCCTTTTCAAACACCATTCACGCCATCATTTCATTACGTCACGAGAATATTTTGCTATATAACCGCACCGCCATCTACAACCAGAACATGTCCGGTCACATAGCTGGAAGCATCAGAAGCCAGGAAAATCACAGCTCCCACCATCTCGTCAGGTTCGGCTACACGCTGCAATGGAGTCCTCGTCATGACAGCTTGCGCAATATCCGGGTTGCTCCAGAGAGCTTCGCTGAACCGAGTTTTGACCAGTCCCGGCGCTATCGCATTCACCCTGATATTATACTGAGCCCACTGCTGTGCCATCACTTTTGTTGCCATAATCACCCCGGCCTTACTTATGGAGTAAACAGGCAAAATGTCGGGGGTAATCCCAGCTACTGAAGCGACATTGATAATTTTGCCCCCACCTTGCTCTTTCATCAGCCTGGCTACCGCCTGGCTGAGAAAGAATAGTCCTTTCAAGTTGAGATTCATAATGGAATCCCAGGCACGCTCTTCTATATTTATAGCCGGGTCCATGGTCGGATTGGTACCAGCGTTATTCACTAGAATATCGATTCTACCAAGCTCATCTTTTATCCTCGGGACCAGATTATTTATCTCTTCCGTCCTACCCACATGTGTTGCCACAGCCATTGACCTCCGCCCCAATCCCTTTATCTCTTTAGCCACCTCCTCAAGGTCCGGCAATTTGCGGCTGGTTACAGCTACGTCAGCACCAAATTTGGCAAGCCCCACAGCAATAGCCTTCCCGATGCCCCGACTGCCACCGGTCACCAGGGCCACCTTGCCTGATAGAGAAAAAACATCTGAGGAAATACTCATTGCTCACCTCCTGAACAAGATTCATCAGCTTTGATGAAAAGCCGACACCAAAGTATATATTACAGATGGTGCCATACGCAACTTGAACAGCAGGTACTTATCCGTCGTACCGGGCATTTCGCTTTGTTCTTCGCAATGACAGAGAGAGGAAGAGCTTTCTCCGGCCGAGAAGATGGCTATAGTAGGCTTGCTGGTGCTGGTTTCCGTGGCACTGGCTGTCGGGGCAACTACATATCATACGTACGATTTGGCAAGCTCGAAATAGCTCTGGGCGGCAGTTAACACCTTGGCCTTTTCTTCCTCGGGAATGTAAGGGTCGTCGAGCTTAAAGCTTTCTACCTTGCCCCTGACGTAAGCCCGGTAGCACTTGTAGAATTTTAGCAATTTCAGGAGCTCTTCGTCATGGCCCAGCTCTACATAAGTATTTACCAGGTGTCGGGAAAGACCAGTCTGCTGATAGCGATCTAAGTCCATGGCTAGAAAGGCGATCTCCGAGACCACGTCGGAATATCGGAATCGGTCATTAAATTCAATGCAGTCGTAAATGCAGATATCGTCAGTGAAGCAAACATGGGCGGCATGGAGGTCGCCATGGCAATCCCTTATTTTCCCTTCTTTTACTCGCTTATCGAACAGGCTTGTGTTACTGTCAATGAAGTTATTAGTGTAATTCTTAATGTGCTGATATTCCTCGGCGGTGATGGAGATTCCAATATATTTCTCGGTTTGAGCGAAGTTCTCATCGGTATTCTGGCGAATAACATCCAACTTGCCGAAGGCGGCAATCCTTTGATTTGTTTCGGCCTTTTGGTGAAAACCCACTAATTTTTCAGCCACCCTGGCTATCATTTCCAGAGTTACCTGACCTTGGGGTAAAAGCACATCCATCATGCGGTCTTGGGGCAACTGCTTCATTTTGACAGCGTACTCTATCGCCTTGCCTCGCCCTTCAATGCGAAGCAGATTGCTTCGTCGCTTCGCTCCTCGCAATGACATTGTTATTGGTACCACGGCTAAATAGGCACCGGGACAAAGGCGTCTATTTAACTCCAGCTCTTGATGGCAGAAGAAATGGCGTTTCTCCAAAGTAGTGTAATCCAGATAACCCAGATTGACCGGCTTTTTAATCTTGTATACATATTCGCCGGTAAGGAAAATAAAGGACATCTGGGTCTGGACTAGTTCTATCTTTTGTGGTTTATGGGGATAGGCTTGGGACTCAAGGAGGGCTCTAACTATAGGTAGTAATATTGACATAAGACTTCTCGTGAAATTTCAAGGTCTTTCCCATACGGCTGCCATTCCCTGCCCACCACCAATACACATGGTTTCCAGGCCATGATGCAAATTTCTATGCACCATATCGTAGATGATGGTAACTGCTATTCTCGCTCCGGTGCAGCCAATAGGATGACCCATAGATATGCCACTACCATGAGGGTTAACGTGGTCGAAATCCCAATCAAGTTCTTTCATGCAACCTAGTGTCTGAGCAGCAAAGGCTTCATTAAGCTCAATAACATCAAAATCTTTATTGCTAAGCCCCGTCTTTTTGAGTACCTGTCTTACCGCGGGCACAGGGCCTAATCCCATGTATTTTGGGTCTGTCGCGCCTGAAGCCCAGGCTCTCAGGGTTGCCATAGGTTCGAGACCCAATTCTTTAGCTTTGTCTCGGGACATAAGCACTACGGCAGCCGCAGCATCATTAATCCCTGAAGAGTTACCGGCAGTGACTGTTCCATCTTTTCGGAATGCCGGAGAGAGCTTGGCCATTTTCTCCATGGAAGTGTCCATAGGCCGCTCATCGGTATCAAAAACAATGGGCTCTCCTTTTTTCTGCGGGATAGGAAAAGGAACTATCTCATCCTTAAATAAACCCTCCACTATGGCTTTGCGCGCCCGCATATGGCTAAGATAGCCTATCTCATCCTGCTGTTGGCGAGTGAAGCCATATCTATTGGCGATTTCCTCTGCGGTATTTCCCATATGATAACCGTAAAATATTTCCCACAATCCATCATAGACCATGAGGTCTATAAGCTCTCCCCTGGCTCCGACATCCATGCGATAGCCCCAGCGGGCTTTAGGGAGAAGGTAAGGGGTGTGGCTCATGCATTCCATGCCTCCAGCGACTACGACATCGGCTTCGCCCAGCATTATGGCTTCTGCTCCCAAGGTGATAGCTTTTAGACCTGAGGCACAGACCTTATTCACTGTAAAGGCAGGGGTTTCTTTAGGAATGCCGGCGTGGATACAGGCCTGGCGAGCTGCGTTTTGCCCTTGCCCTCCTTGAAGAACATTTCCCATAACTACTTCGTCAACCTGAACAAGACGTAAAGAAGAATCGTAATCATAGTGCTTTTTCTCCAGCTCTATTATTCCATCAGGCTTGAGTGCGTCAGGGCCATAACTGAGTAATTCTTCACTGGACTTCGGCCTTAATCCTGCCCGCTTAAGTGCTTCTTTGATCATCGCGGCACCTAGCTCAACAACAGGCATACCTTTTAAAGAACCACCAAAGGCGCCAATTGCTGTCCTGGCACCACTAACGACAACTACTTCTTTCTGCATGCTTTAATCTCCTTTTACCAGAATTTCCTCTCAGGCAGTGCAATCCAGATATCTGAGCGAAGACAAATCACAGTTTCGCACTCTAATGTGGGGCTATGAAGGTCTGAATGCCAAAAAGTTTGTCGAGTTTTCTCCTTCGCCCCTATGTAAGAACTCTACCTGAAGAGGAGTGCCAATTGTTATGGTTTCAGGCTTGCTCCCATCCACTCCCTCAATGCGAGCAACAACCCTCACCCCCTCCTCCAACTGTACGACTCCCGAAACATAAGGATGTTTCCTATCATAACCTTCTTTTATCATGAGTGGAGGGCCTATAGCTATGCAGGTGAAGGCAGCAAGCTTGCCCTTTCCCTTCATCTCAACCCATTCCATTTCAGTGCTATAGCACTGAATGCAAATGGAGCGAGGAGGTACGAAAAGGACACCACACTTCTGGCACCTCGACCCCACCAGTTTATCCTCGCTGAGAAATCGCTCATAAGAAATATCATTAAAGGGCCTTCCTTCCATTTGCTTTGTCTCCTTCTTATCTTCTTTCCAGAATGGTAAACGTACAGGTACCTCCTGTCCCCCCCAGGCTCTGGGCTGCCCCGATTCGCAAATCCTTAATAGGGACCTGCCTTTCTCCAGCTTCACCCTTTAATTGTTTCCAAATTTCAACAAGTTGCCCGGTGCCTGTGGCCCCTACAGGATGGCCTTTGCATTTAAGTCCCCCCGAGGTATTGATTGGCTTTGGGCCATCCAATCTTGTCAGGCCCTCCTCTACTGCTTTGTATCCTTCCCCTGGCTTGAAAAATCCCAGATCCTCGAGATGAATAATTTCAGCTATGGAGAAGCAATCATGCACCTCGGCAATTTGAACATCTTCGGGCTTGAGTCCCGATAGCTCGTAAGCTTCTTGTGCTGCATATCTCGTGGCTTCAAAATAGGTAAGGTCTT
>Ga0315532_1000156_pt1 | contig 55122 bp, 41 predicted proteins | sample SalMarWE160370MG_FD_203082 | JGI IMG/M metagenome (GOLD analysis project Ga0315532, IMG submission 203082) | Salt marsh sediment microbial communities from the Plum Island Ecosystem LTER, Massachusetts, United States - Salt Marsh Sediment WE1603-70 ...
AAATTAACCTTGATTTTGTCTTTGATAGTCTTATTTACTTATTATATAGATTTTTTAAAAAATCGTATAACTACAGCCTGATAGTGGTTGATTTAAAATAGTCCCTTTTAAGAGGGGACTCATTATTCCAATATTCCATTATTCCTTTAAAAATAATCTTTGTCTTTCCTTTTATTTTTAATAATCTTGTTGTATTATTGATATCTATGAAACAGGGTATAGACTTTTTTACTATAAGGCCGGAGGACAAAATACCGGAAAAAGGAAGGCTGTTGATATCAGAACCTTTCCTGCCTGATACTTTTTTTAACCGGACCCTGGTATACCTTACCGAACATAATGAAAAAGGCTCGGTCGGCTTTATTATAAATAAATCAATAAATATCAAGGTTAGTGAAGCCCTGGAAGGATTCCCGGGATGGGATGAAAAACTTACCATGGGCGGTCCTGTGGCACCAGATACACTCCATTACCTGCATACACTGGGTAACATTATTCCCGACAGCGTCTGGGTGGCAGATGATATTTACTGGGGAGGCAATATTGAAGTTGTTAAGGAACTTATTAACTCCGGTAAAGCAGGTTCAGGTGATATACGGTTTTTCCTTGGTTACTCAGGCTGGGGCGAAGGACAACTGGAAAGAGAACTGCAGGAAAATTCATGGATTATTGCCGATGTGGTTCCAGAAGTGGTTATGAAATACCGAAAAGATGATAGCTGGAAAACAGTCCTGCGCTCACTGAATAAGAAATACCGGCTCTGGGCCGAATTTCCCGAAAGCCCCGAAATGAATTAATGGAATGTTCGCTGCGCTCACGTAATTTGTTAGTAATTAATATTATACTAATTACACGAACGAAGTGAGTAAATTACGCGAACGTCAGTGAGCAAATTACATCCCGCGTTAGCGGGATAAATTACACGAACGAAGTGAGTAAATTACGCGAACGTCAGTGAGCAAATTACACTTCCTAATGTAGTATTTTGTAAACCAGCTCCTTCAGCAAATCTCCTTCTGTACTGGACAAATCCCCAACTCCCTTTGATTTCATGTCAAACTCGCGGAGCAAACTGATAACCTCGATAATCTTGCCGGGTCCGTAATTACGCGAAGCCATCTCGTATTCATTCACAAAATAAGGATTAATCCTGAGGATGGATGCTGCAGTATTCCTTGACTTGTCTTTAAGATGATGATAGATAAGAAGCTTTCTGAAGAAGGAAAAAATAGTGGCCATGGTAACCGGCATGGGATTATCTTTGGGATTATGACCGAAATGATTGACTATTAGATTGGCCTTGAGAAGGTCTTTCCGTCCTATGGCATTCTGTAATTCAAAATTATTGAAATCCTTACTGATACCTATGCACTTTTCAATATCCTCGGCTGTGATAATGTGTTCGCCATCGGGCATTCCTATCATCAGTTTGTCCAGCTCATTTACTATGCGTGAAAGATCAGAGCCCAGGTATTCAGTTAATATATAACTTACATTCCTCTCAGCCTTAATATTGTGATCGTGAAGATAAGAATCAATCCAGTCGGGCACCAGGTAATCCCTTAACCGTTCCGAGAGGTATAATTCAACATTCTTGTTCCTGTCAAGCGCTTTGTATAAAGATGTGCGCTTGTCAAGCTTCAGGTATTTATAACTTATTACCAGCACCGTGCTGTCAAGGGGGTGCTCTAAATATTTGGTGAGCTGATCAAGGTCTTTCAGGTAATGTGCCTCCTTCACAATTACAACCTGCTGGTTCGACATCATAGGGAAACGGCGGGCAGTATTAATGATAGATGGCATATCAGTTCCTTCACCGTAAAGAACAACCTGGTTAAATGATTTTTCTTCATCCGTGAGAACATTATCCTGAATAAAATCAATTAGGAGGTCAATATAATAGGGCTCATCACCATGCAAGAAATATACATTTTTGTATATCTTCTTCTTAAGGTCAGAGATTATCCTGTTATAGTTCTCCTCCATGATTAAAACCTCAGGTGTTTGACTGATATGGCATTTTCCTTTATCTCCTTCAGGGTTTCAATGCCAATACTTAAATGAGTTTTAGAATAATGATCGCTTATCTCTTTATCGCTTTGTTCTGTTTTTATTCCCGCTGATATCATTGGCTGGTCCGATACAAGCAACAAGGCACCCGTGGGTATCTCGTTGGTAAAACCAACGGTGAAAATTGTTGCTGTCTCCATGTCAATGGCCATAGCCCTGGTTTTTTGCAGGTATTTCTTAAACCTGTCGTCATATTCCCATACACGCCGGTTCGTTGTGTATACGGTACCTGTCCAGTACTCCAGCGAATGCCTGTTGATGACCGATGCCAGTGCTATCTGAAGCTTAAACGATGGTAAAGCAGGTACTTCAAGAGGCAGGTAGTCATTGGAGGTGCCCTCGCTGCGTATGGCTGCTATGGGGACTATCAAATCCCCAACTTTGTTTTTCCTCTTAAGACCTCCGCATTTGCCAAGAAAAAGAAGCGCTTTCGGCTTTACTGCTGATAAAAGATCAGTAATGGTAGCCGCATTAGGGCTCCCCATGCCAAAATTAATTATCGTAATACCCTCTGCAGTGGCATTGGGCATGTTCCTTCCCGTACCGTTAACCTCAACATTGTGAAGATCAGCAAATAACTGGACATAGTTCTGGAAATTGGTGAGAAGTATGTATTTGCCAAATTCATCAATCTTCTTTCCGGTATATCGTGGCAGCCAGTTGTCTACTATTTCAGCTTTTGTTTTCATGGGTTATCCGGAATTGTATTTATCTCAATATATTTGTTCCTTGAATAAGTAAATTAAGAATTCAAAAATACAAAAAACTCGGGTGAAAGAACTTAATCTGCCTGCATATTCATTCAAATTCAGGTCGGGAGACGATGGTAAAGCACTGATATTCGATCAAATACGTAAGAAATTTGTTGTGCTAACTCCTGAAGAATGGGTGCGGCAGCATTTCGTTAATTACCTTGTGACTGAGAAATCATACCCTAAAGGACTGGTGGCCGTGGAGGTAATGTTTAAAATGAACAAACTTACCAGAAGAGCCGATATCCTTGTGTATGATAAAAAGGGTGAACCGGTGCTTATTGTCGAATGTAAATCACCTACGGTAAAAATCAACGCTGCGGTGTTTGACCAGATAGTGTCTTATAACCTTAAGTTCAGGCTTAAGTATATCGTTGTAACAAACGGATTAAAACATTATGCCTGCTCAACAGACCTCGATAAAGGACAGTGGTCATTCCTCGATAGTATACCTGATTATGAATCATTAATGCATGGGAAATAAAATGATTGATGTCTGTTGTGCCATAATAAGAAATGATGATGCCGAAATACTGGTAGTGCAGAGAGGAAGACAAACAGATCATCCTCTGAAATGGGAATTTCCCGGCGGTAAAATAAAAGAATCGGAAAGCCCGGAGGACAGTATCATAAGAGAGGTAGATGAAGAATTATCAATTGATATTATAATAACAGATCAGTTGCCCGGGGTGGAATACGATTACGGCATAAAACAGGTGCGCCTGTTCCCGCTGGTCTGTGATACACTTTCTGATGATCCGGTACTGACCGAACATGTTGACTTTAAATGGATTGAGCCTGCTGAGCTGGATAATATCGACCTGTGTGAAGCCGATATACTTGTTGCCAGGGAATACCTCGAAAAGTATAAGCCGGATAAAACAGGGATAACAGCCGGATTAGGAGAACTAAACCATGAAAACAAACAACAGGTCAGGGAAATGCTCACTGAAAGAGGGGGTTACGACGCATGCGATATACTGGCTGAAAATATCATTGAAAACCGGAAAATGCTGAAACTTCTGGTTGATTATTCATTCTCGGAAGATAAGCAGCTGGCATTCAGGGCATCATATTGTATAACCAAAGCAGAGGGAAAGGCCCCGGGCATTACAGAGCAATATTATGGTTTCTTTGCTGAATCATTGCCTCAACTGGATAACGAGTCAGTTATACGCGCCTTTCTTAAAATACTAAATACATATGATTTTGATAAGCTGAATGAAAATCATCATGGTTTTATTGCCGACAGCTGCTTTAGATGGCTTAACAGCGGCAAGTCAGCCATTGCCATCAAAGCATACTCAATGGATGCACTTTATAAACTCAGTCAGATTTACCCTGAACTGGTTTATGAACTCAGGTCATCAATCCTGCGGGTGATGGAGGACGGTTCAGCAGGCATAAAAGCCCGCGGCAGCATTATCCTCAAACGCCTGTCATCATGAATGAATGCCTGTCGTTTGATCCGTTTGAGTGGTTTGAACGTTTGAACTAGCCTGAAACATTACTTATACTAACAAGCCAAACCGAACAAACCAATCAAACTAATAAAACCAATCAAACTTTTTCCCCCGGCGTTCACTACGTTCAGCCGGGGTTTCCGCTTCGCACCGATTATTCGGGGCTTCGCTTCAACTTTATACTTTTTCCTTTTTCCTTTCTATCAATAAAACCGTCTTCCCCTCATCTTATCCTTATCATTCACATCATTTGCATCCAGTACGAACATGCCATTTCCGTGGGTGGCAATAATGATCATGTTATCTCTTGGATGAATCTGTAGATCATGTACATAGGCAAAAGGAAGGTCACCAAGAACCTCGTAGTTCTCTCCTCCGTCCTTGCTTATATAAACACCTGCATCAGTGCCAACATACAGTATATTCCTGTTCACCGGATCCTCTCTTATGACATTAACAGGACCGACAGGTATATTACCCGATATATCAGTCCATGTATCACCAAAGTCGGTAGATTTCCAGATATATACCTGGAAATCATCATCACGCCGTCCTGTCTGTGTCATGTAAACGGTACCCAGGTCATACATCGAAGCTGTAAGCCTTGATACCCATCTTTGAGGTACAGGGTCATTGCATATTTCTGTCCAGTTCTCACCGCCGTCTTTTGTTCTCCATACCCTGCCGTCGTCGGTGCCTGCATACAGCAGACCGAATTTGAGGGGTGATTCATCAAAGGCAGAAATGGTCTGGTGACTTATGTCACCCATTTTTTCAGGATCGTTATACGTAAGGTCCGGGCTGATATACTCCCAGGTATCACCCTTGTCTCTTGACATAAGCACATATTGCATGCAATGGTATACAATATCCTGGTTATGACGGGATACCATTGTTGGAGCAACCCATTGTCCTCTAAGTCTTGGTTCGTTATTATATGTCAATGGCAGTATCCCTTTCTGACCTTCCGGGTATTTATCTATCTCGGCCCTTGCAAGGTTACCATAGAAAGAGCTGGCATAGATGGTATTATTATCATCCTTGTTTACAGCATGTGTAGTTCCTTCAGCGCCCAGGGTAGGAGTCCATTCTGTTGCCTGTACATTATCACGGCCTCTGCTGAGGTCCACAGCTGCGTAATAACTGTGATGGTCCTGTATCGATCCGAAAACCCTGAATGGTGTGCCCATGTTATACTCAATATTATAAAACTGTGCAAGCGGGAGTACTTCAATGGGGTACTTCCATGTTTCTCCCTTATCATAGGAAATGGTTAAGCCACCATCCTGCACATTAAGAATATAATTCCCGTTGTTGGGGTCTATCCACATGCCATGATGATCAGAATGAGGTCCGCGCAGGCGCTCGAAAGTTTTCCCTCCGTCAGTGCTCTGGCTCAGGGGTACACCCAGGATATAAATTGTATTCTCATTCGTTGGATCTACCCTTATCTGGCCGAATACCCAGCCATAGGTTCCTGAATGCCTCTCCATGTATGTTTTCATCTCCGGTGTTAAACCGCTCACCTGCCTCCAGTTTTTACCGCCATTGTCCGTCCGGTAAACAGTAGCTCCCTTTATGATATCCTGCCTCTGGCGTCCGTACGAATCCAGGTCACCCGGTGTGGCAGGATAGGCAACCTCGTAATTGTCAACAAGGGCATACAGAACGTTAGTATTGCTGACGGCTATGTCTATACCTATCCGGCCAAGTTTATTGGCCTCGGGTAATCCGTTAACTATCTTTTCCCATGTGTTGCCGCCATTGGTTGATTTCCATATAGCGCAGTTCTTTGTTGACTCATATGTCCGTGGATCATTCCACTTGAGCCTCATCCTTTCCCATGTAGTGCAATAAACAGTGTTTGGCTTACCGGGATCCAGCAAAAGGTCAAATACACCGGTCATCTCATCAATATAAAGTATTTTTTCCCATGTCTTACCTCCATCAGTGGTCTTGAACAATCCCCTTTCTTCATTCGGTGTCCATTCATGACCTGTGGCAGCTACATATACTATATTAGAATTTTTAGGATTTATCCTTATTCTGCCAATGGTCATAGTATTCTCCAGACCCATATTCTTCCAGGTCATACCTCCATCAGTGGTTTTAAAAATTCCGCAGCCCGCATTGGAACTCCTGAAAATATTAGCCTCACCGGTGCCTACCCACACAACATCAGGATCATTGGGATCAATTGCTATATCACCAATCGATGCTGTGGGCATATCATCAAAGACAGATTCAAATGTACTGCCCTCATTTTCCGATTTCCACACTCCGCCTGTAGCTGAGCCAATCCAGATGGTATATGATTCTCCTCTAGGTATAACAGCCTCAACATCAGTGCAACGGCCACTTATATTTGTAGGACCAATGTATTGCCAGTGAAAATCCTTGAAGGATGATTTTTCCTTCATGTCCTTGTGCTTGGCAAACATATTCACTCTTTCTTTACCTGTCAGTACAGGTTCCTTGGTCTGTGCCTGCACACTGAAACTATAAATAACGGCCAGCAGAAACACCAAGACTACTTTTAATGAATTTTTCATAACGTTACAGGTTTTTATATTATTTAAGTATATTGAATTATTTAAAGAATATCATGAAGTAAATTTAAACTAAAAAACGCTAACCGGTAGATTTATTTAGTGTGTTATACAAAATAAAAACAGGTTTGCCGGGGATGACAAACCTGCTTTCAAACCTAAAACCTGAGAATTGGAAAGAAACCTTTAATCTTTTTTTGCATATATCTTGCTGTAATCCTTTATGAGCTTTGGAAAATATACCGATATTAGGCTTAGGTATTCCGTTTCAGTCGTTGGCTTTTGCGTAATAACTTTCTGATGATAGTATTGCTGCCTGTCAAGGTTTTGGTTTGAAGTAGAAAACCCTTCCTCCGCGAAACGTTCGTCTATAAGCCTGGCACCAAAAGAATTATTATAACAGATATATTCTATTACTAGATCATCTGAAATAACCAGGAACCTCGTTATTCCATTCATGCTGTCGTCAACAGCCACTGTAAGTGAATCAGGTGAATTTTCATACCATATCCAGTATGCCCGAAGGGGCTCACCTTTAATCATTTCAAATTGTGCAGCCTTTTCAATTGTGTAAATGCCCAGCTCACTGTTGGTATTCCCCTGTGCAACCGGCAATTTCAGGTCACCTGCGAATGCGAATGATGATATAATAAGAGCTAAAACAGTTAGGTTAAATATTCTTTTCATGGTAGTCTCAATTCTTTTTGGTGTTATAAATAAAAAGTATCTATTTGTTTTTATTCTCATCTAAAAGACACCGAAACAGGAAAGATGTTGCAAGGGGAAGTGTTATTTTTCATTAACATTAGGATCCCCCTTTCGGAGGGGATATGAATGAAGAATATCGATTGCAGATTTAAGATTTCAGATTTAATCCTTAAATCTGAAATCGTTGATCTGTATTCTTCAATCAAACCTAAACCCCCAATTGATGAGATACCATAATCGCCTTAATAACTGACAACAGTAGTAATATGAATATAATTGCCAACCCGATAATTATCCATACCCTGTATTTCCTTATCCACTTGTCCCTGGCAGTAACCCTGTCAAGTGCATTATTCTGAAGATCAGAGTAATAATCCCTGTATTCATTTATTACTCTGCTGAGACTCAGTTTATTCAATCCGTAAATGAAAAAGAAGACTATGACTGTTGTGGCTATAAAAACAAAGGTCTTATTTATCCTGTAAGTACCTTCCACACTGTCTGTCATCATATTAAGTGCAAGAATCAGGATAATTATAGAAGCCGAGCAGATCCAGAGCCAGATCTCACAATTTATCCTCAGCAGCTTCAGCTTTTTCTGTATCGATTCCAGCAGGTCTTTAAAGACATAATCTGTCCTGTTGATCCTGTAAATGGTATTCAGACCGTAAAAAAAGAAAATAGATGCACTGATCAGCATAGCTGCAGTAAGGATCAGTAATGAACTATTATTTAGAAAAAGCGATAGATTATATGACAGCATAATAATTGATGCAAACTGTACAATCAGGTATGTTACTATATTAATTTTTACAGGTAGCAGTGACCTGTTTATTCTGGGCTTAATGATTGCCCTGATTCTTTCAGGCGAAAGATCCAGATTGTCATATGATTCTTTATTGCTGGTTTCCCATACTGAAAATATATCTGTTAGGTTCATGGCTGTTTTTTTAAAATTCGACTTCAATAACTGAGGCAAGCTTTCTCAGCTGTTCTTTAATTCGTACCATTTTTACACTTACGTTTTTTTCACTTATGCCCAGGATATCAGAGATTTCTGTATAGCTTTTCTTTTCCAGCCATAACATAAGCAGGGCTTTGTCAAATGGTTTAAGTTGGTTGATCAGATTATAAAGTACTTGTAAGAGATCTGTTGATTGCGAACCTGTCTCATCCACAATATCCATTTGCTGATAGTTATTTTCTTTTACAGGAAGCCTCCTTTTATTATAACGAATATATTGGAATGCAGTGTTAAGAGCCACCTTGTACATCCAGGTTGAAAAAACTGATTCATTTCTGACGCTTGCATATGACCTCCATAGCTGGTAAACAATCTCCTGGCTGAGATCCTCCTGGTCGCATCCCCGCTGGCAATAAACATTACATATCTTGTGAATGATATCTTTGTTCTTGCTTATCCGGTCAACAAACTCACTTTTATCCTTTTGCATGAAGTGTTTTCTATATTAGTTGCCGGTAGATATTATTTACTACAGGTGTGAGTGCAATTTATTATTTTTCCTCCTCCTCCTCAGGCTCTATTGGAGTGACTTTCCCCATGTACGTTATGGTACTCCTCTTTGATGATGAAATTGTTAGGTTTGCTTCACCGCTTGGACCAATATCCAGGTTGATTAGGTACTTATCAGAATCACTGTCCACCGAAAACCTTACCAGAACCCTGTGACGGCTGTCACTTTCTTCTATCATAATATCCTCCAGCTTGCCATCAATACTTATACCTGATCCTCTTTGCATGTCAGCCATGTATTGCACTCCATAAAATGGCAGGTATGCTTGAACTTCGTAATAATTCACTATAAGATAATAAATGCCTCCTGCAAGATCAACTGAAGCATATCCTGTTGCATATGCTCTTGTGGCTTCAAACTGGTATAAACCGGAGAATGCCAGCTGCTTTATTGCCTCGTAACCTTCCTCGATCTTCTTTTCCCTTCTCTCCCGGTAATTATCCATACTCCGGCTCAGTGTGGTACAATCAGTTAGAAGAACCGGTATAATGAAAAGGATTACTATCTCTGGTATCTTGCTCTTCATCAGTCATCGATTTTGTACTTAAAAAATAAGAATTTTTTTCCTGATAACGCTTATTTCTATATGATTATTAACTTAGTTAAAAATTAACCTTAATCATGTCATTATGAAAACCCTGTCAGCAATATTATTTATAGTTGTTTTATTCATTTCTTCATGTGATACTGAACACACCACATCAGGAGTTATCAGTACAGAAACACTTCTCGAAGAACTTATCTCCCTGGAAAGGTTGAGTTACTTGCCTGATAATCATTATAAAACAGTTCAATTCTCTTCATACGACAGGAGAAGTACAGTTCCAGGCCGACCGGGATGGTTTAAAAATTCTGACGGATTTGGAGGTGAGCCTGTACCAGGATTCCTTGAGACTATTATTGAGCCCGATTCTTCGGGAATTGGCGAATATCTTGTTTGTGATATCAGGGGTCCCGGGGCTATAGTACGTACCTGGACAGCCATGATTAACGGGGAGCTTAAAGTATATCTTGATAATAAAAGTGAGCCCCTGTATTCAGCTAATGCTGAAAAATTTTTGTGGAATACTGCATGGGCCCTCAGTAATGATCTTGACAGTAGTTACCTTGAATCTGTTTTCAGGCAGAATGATGCATGCTATTTTCCTCTTCCTTTCAGCAATGGATGCCGCATAGTCTGGAGGGGAGATATCAGTAAATTGCATTTCTACCAGATCCAGGTGAGACTATACAGTGATAAAACAGACATACGTACTTTCAGTAAAGCTGACATAGGTAATGCTGCTGGCCTCATTGAAAAGATCGCCGGCATATTTAATGATCCTTCCCTGTACCAGGCAGCAAGCGACGAGACAGTGTCAGAAGAAATAATGATTCCTCCCGGTACATCAGGCGTTATAGATACTATTTCGGGAACCAGGCAGGTAACTGAACTTGCCTTCAGGATTAAATCAGGCGATATAAATGCAGGGTTAAGAAAAAATATACTGAGTATATTTTTTGATGATGCCTCCGTACCCCAGGTGCATGCCCCGCTGGGTGATTTCTTTGGCGCTGCACCGAGCATTAATCCTTATTCCAGCTTGCCATTCACTGTTGACGGGAATGGGCTGATGATATGCCGGTTTCCTATGCCTTTCGAACAAAAAGCACTTATAATGATTGAGAATCGTTCAGATGAAGATATGCATCTTGAGTACTCTTACAGGCTTGAAGATTATGATTGGAGCGAAGGCAGTTCAATGCACTTCAGGGCTAAATGGAGGATAGACCATGACCTGACAGCTTCAAATATAGATGTACAGGATATACCTTATCTCGTGGCAAAAGGAAAGGGAAGATTCGTGGGTGTTGCAGCATTTATTAAAAACCCGAGCAGCGTGCCTTCATCATGGGGCAACTGGTGGGGCGAAGGCGATGAAAAAATTTTCGTTGATGACGATACCTGCCCTTCTGTTTTCGGAACAGGATCAGAAGATTATTTTAACTATTCATGGTCATCAAGTGAACTTTTTGATCATATGTATTGCGGACAGCCACGTAACGATGGACCGGCAAACAGGGGTTTTGTAACTAATTACCGTTACCAGGTTATAGATGATATTGTCTTTGACTCCGGCTTTGCCTTCTTTATGGAGCTCTACCATCATGGAAAGGTGGATGGCTTTGATTACGGCAGGATATGCTACTATTATGCACCACCTGAAACTATAGATGATAATATGAAGATTTCAGATGCCGACCTGAGGATACAATTAATGCCTCACTGGGATGCCCCGGAAAAATACCTGGGCTCCGATGGTTATAATTTTATTGAAGCAGAAGATATTGTGAGCCTCTACCCCGCCGACAGGTTGTTCTATAACTATTTATGGAGTGGGGGCAGGGCTTTCTTTAATAATTACAGTGCAAAAGGCGAAAGTTTTGAATTAAGATTCTCCGTAACTGATGCCGGTGAAAAAAATATCCAGCTTACTATGGCTCATACTCCCTTGAGCGGCAAAGTGAAAATATATATCAAAGGAATGGAAGAAGAAACTGCTGTTGAGGCTGATCTCAGGTCGGCTTACAGAATGCTGTCAAGGAATCACAGCCTGAAAGGAACAGAATTACAGCCTGGTAACTATTCTATTATTATTGAAAATCTTGAAGAAGGCCCCAACCGCGTAGGTATAGACTTCCTCTGGCTGTAACGCCCGCACCGCTGGTGTGGATCTCCAGCATCGCCCCCCGACTGAACGAAGTGAACGTCGGGGTTTCCGCTTCGCCCCGATTATTCGGGGCTCGGTTACCTTTTTCCCCCGGCGTTCACTACGTTCAGCCGGGGTTTCCGCTTTGCCCCGATTATTCGGGGCTTCGCTTCAACTTTTTACTTTTATCTTTTTACTTTTGTCTTTAATCTTTTATCTTTTATCTTTTACTTTTATCTTTCACCTCAATTCTAATCCCTAATTATGAGCAGACATTTTAAATCAAGGATTGAGAACATATTTTATGAACTGGCAGGCAGTTATGCCATCTCAACCCGCGTGCCGTACATCGTTGTGGATCATTTCCCCAGGCTTGGAATATTTACCGCACTCAGGTTCCTCGAGTGGGTGTCGGAGAATCCTGAAGGAGTGATAAGTTTACCTACAGGAAAGACACCTGAGTATTTTATTAAGTACACACGTTACCTGCTCGATAACTGGAAACGTGGGGAAGTTAAAGATATTCTTGCCCGGTATGGCCTTGGCAATATATCCAGACCCGATACCAGGGGACTGCAGTTTGTGCAGATGGATGAATTTTATCCGATAAACCCGGCACAGCATAACAGCTTCTATAATTATGTACTTAATTTCTATATCGATCAGCTTGGACTCGAACGGTCCAACTGCCTTACCATGAACTCGGTGTCTGTCCCCTTGCCCGATGATATGCATTACAGGGAGATATTCCCGGATTTGAGTATCGACCTGAGCCTTCGCTTCAGGGAAGCAAAAACAAAGGTTGAGGAAGTAAAGCAGAAAGCAATCTTTATGATCGACAACTGGTGCTCCTGGTATGAGCAGCAGGTACGTGCAAAGGGTGGTATAGGATTCTTCCTCGGGGGTATAGGCCCCGATGGTCATATAGCCTTTAATACCAGGGGAACAGACCTCTTTTCAACAACCAGGCTCACTGCTACTAACTTTGAAACTCAGGCTGTGGCTGCCGGCGACCTGGGAGGAATAGAAGTGTCAAGAAAAAGACTGGTAATAACAATAGGCCTGGAAACAATTACATATAAGCCCGATGCCGTAGCCATAATTTTTGCAGCAGGGGAAGCAAAAGCTGGTATAATAAAGGAAGCCCTTGAAAACAAAATGAATACTCTTTATCCTGCAACTGCATTGCAGCGACTCGAAAATAGTGCATTCTACCTTACGAGGGGAGCAGCCTCGGCACTGGAAGACCGCGTTGACCAGTATTTTATGGAGGGTGAATGGACAGATGAAAAAACAGAAAAAGCAGTGATAAACCTCTGCCAGAAACTGGACAAATACTCGCGAAACCTCACCCTTAATGACCTTCAAAATGATAAATACTGCTCGATGATACCCGGGCTGGGAAATAAAACGGTACAGGGAGTGGTTGATTCTGTCAGGACAAAGATAGAAAGAGGAATGATAAGGGAAGAGAACAGGGTAATTTACCACACAGGTCCTCACCATGATGATATAATGCTTGGAATATTGCCCAAATGTATACGTCAGGTTCGATCAGCTACCAACGATGTGCACTTTTGCGTTCTGACATCAGGTTTTACGGCAGTTACCGACCACTTCATGGAGAGCATACTGCTGGATACACTGAAACTGCTGAAAGAGGGTGAGATACAGATGATATATTACCCTGACTTTTTTGACGGTGGCTATAAAATAAAATGGTATAAAGATATCTATCATTACCTGAATGCCACGGCACAGCATAATTATGCCGGTATGCGTCGTGGTATCTGCCACAGGGTGGTGAGAGGACTGGTGGAAATATGGGAACTGAAGGACAAGTTACATATGATAGAAGTCATCAATAACGTGATCAGAACATTACGTAGCTCGTATACAGGCAGTAAGAGCCCTGGGCAAATACAAAAACTGAAGGGAATGGTACGTGAATTTGAGGAAGAACTGGTATGGGCTCATTTTGGCGTGCCTATCAGGAATATACATCACTTGCGCCTGGGCTTCTATAAGGGAGATATATTTACCGAACAGCCTGAACATGACCGTGATGTGGAACCGGTGCTCAACCAGCTGAGAAGTATTAACCCGGATATAATAAGTCTTGCACTCGACCCGGAAGGGAGTGGACCCGATACGCATTACAAAGTGCTGCAGGCTATTGCCGCTGCAGTAAAAGAATGGGGTAGGGAGAAAGATCTTTCCGGACTACGGGTAATGGGATACAGGAATGTATGGTACCGCTTCCATCCCTCTGAAGTAAATACCATTGTGCCTGTATCCCTGAATTCAATGGCTGTACTCGAAAGTTCATTTGAACAATGCTACGGGAGCCAGGTACATGCATCATTCCCGAGCTATGAGTATGATGGTAAATTTAGCGACCTTACAAGAAAGATCTGGGTTGAACAGCTTAAACAGGTGCAACTGTTAACAGGTAAAGCTTTCTTCTACGATAATGACCAGCCAATATTAAGAGCAACACATGGACTGGCATATGTTAAAGATATGTCGGCTGATGAGTTTATTGCTATGGCCGAAGACCTGGAAAAATTAATGGAAGGAGTCATCTTGTGATAATATACTGACTTAAGAATCCCTTTCAATAAAATAATTAACTTGCATAAAATATTAATTAACTATATTTAGCCCTAATAATGCTTATCAAAACCCTAAGCTATGAAAAAAATCTTATTAACATTTGTTGCCATCTGTCTTGCTTCAGGACTTATGGCGGGAGGGCTGGTAACCAATACAAACCAGAGTGCCAGCTTTACCAGAATGCTGTGTCGGGATGCCACTTTAGGTGTTGATGCAGTGTATTTTAATCCGGCCGGCCTGACAAAACTGGGTAATGGCCTTCACCTGTCTGTAAGTAACCAGACAATAGGACAGACCAAGACTGTTACGAATGATTTTCCATACCTGACAGGCTCACAGGGAGGCACGGTACCTGTTGAATATATAGGTAAGGTCTCTGCTCCAATATTCCCGTCTGTCTACGCAGCTTTCAAAATGGGTAAATTTGTCATTTCTGCTGGTTTCAATCCTATTGGCGGTGGTGGCGGTGCTGAATACGCGACTGGCCTGCCGTCATTCGAAATGATGGTGTCATCCTTGGTACCTTCAATGCAGGCATCCCTGTCTGAGCTCGACCAGGGTGTGACGGATCTGGGATTCCCCGATCCATTGTTCAGAAATGTGCAATCGTATAGCTCAGATATCGAATTCACAGGTAGCTCGATTTATTATGGCACCCAGGTCAATTTCTCTTATGAGATAAATGATATGATTTCTGTTGCACTCGGGGCACGGTATGTCATCGCAAAAAATACATATACTGGTTCTGTATCCGATGTGATGATAACAGCATCCCCTGACCCTGCTACAGGCCTTCCTTCACCGTTTAACGGGACACCGGGCGACTACCTCAGGGCAGTGGCAGCACATCCCTATGCAATTGGTGCAGGTGCCTCTGGAGAACTTAATGCAACTGCAGCACTGCTGGATATGCAAACCTCTTTAGAAGCCGATGTGGTTGAAAGTGGAAGCGGTATAACACCAATCCTGAGTGTTAATATATCACCAATCGATATGCTTAATATTGCTATCAAGTATGAGCATAAGACAAAACTTGAACTTGAAACAACAGTAAACGATGGCAAAGATGCAGGCGGTATGTGGGTTGATGGAGAAAAAGTTGTTGCCGACATGCCGGCAATGCTGTCCGTGGGTGCATCACTGAATCCATTGAATAAGCTGCTGGTATCTGCAGGTATACATTATTATTTCGATAAGAATAATGACTACGACGGTAGCCCGGATTTTGACGTGGAAATGATAGATAACAACTTTATTGAATATGCCCTGGGGGTCGAATATAACCTCTTCGGACCACTCAGTATAAGTGCAGGCTACGGCGGGTCAAGGACAGGTGTAAATGATAATTACCAGAATGACGTCAGGTATAGCATTAACACCAGTACTGTTGGTGGTGGAGTTAAACTGTCCGTAACACCACTTATTGATATTAACCTTGGAGCAATGTTGACCTCGTACAAGGACGGTTGTAAAACATATAATTACTACCTCGGGGAAAATCCGATACCGGTTAATGAAACCTACGATACCTCAACATGGGTTGTGGCCGTGGGCGTCGACCTTAACTTCTGATCCCCTTTTAAAGGGGGTGGTCCCGAGTAACTCGTGACCGGGGGATGTGAAAATTAGTTTAAGTGGTTTAAAACCGCATAATTAAACACTTAAACCACTTAAACTTTTAAACCTCACTGCCCACCTTTCCAATGCAACTATTAGTAGCAAAAATCAGTCATACCAGCATGAAAAAGATACTTTTCATATCAGTAATAATATGCCTGCATGCCAGTTTAACTGCAGGCGGACTGGTTACCAATACCAACCAGAGTGCAATGTTCACCAGGTTCCAGTGCAGGGATGCAACAATAGATGTCGACGCTGCATTCTATAACCCTGCCGGGCTGGTTCATTTCAGCGATGGCTTTTTCTTGTCAGTTAATAACATGTCACAGGGAGAGGTCCAGCTTATTACAAGCGACTATGATAATTTCGATGGGCCACAGGAATTCAAAGGCAGGGTGCTGACACCAATTTTTCCTGCTATATATGGAGTGTATAAAACAGGCCGGTTCGCTTTCTCCGGAGGCGTAAACCTGATAGGAGGAAGGGGATCAGCAAAGTATGAAGACGGCCTGCCTTCAATCGAACGAAAAATTGCTGACCTGTTACCTTATATGAAAACAAACCTTGAAGCTGTTGACCAGGCCGTAACTGATGTGTCAGGATCAGATCCTCTCTATAGTAATATAACAGATTATGACCTGAATGTCGAATATAATGCAAGATCATTCCATCCCGGCTTCCAGGTAAATATGGCCTATATGATAAGTGATTACTTTTCGGTGGCCACAGGACTGAGATTGGTGAGAGGAAAAAATACCTACAAAGGTAGTTTAACGGGAATTAGCATAAGCGGTACAAATGCAGAAGGCGATTTCAGGGTGGATCCTGCAGATTACCTGAGGGGAATAGCAAACACTGTTGGCGATACACTCGAACCCTCACTGGAAAATGCGGCTGACCTGGTAGAGCTTAGGAGTAAAATGGATATAGATGTGGTGGAGCTGGGTTATGGGTTTACACCGGTAATAAGTATTGACTATGCTCCATCGCTTTATACCAACTGGGCACTTAAATACGAGTTTAAAACACGACTGAGACTCATAACAGAAGTCATCGATGGTAAAGATGGTGGAGGAATGTTCGTGGATGGTAAAGAAGTTATCGCGGATATGCCTGCTATGCTCTCATTCGGTCTTACACGGCGTCCGTCAAACAAGTTTATGTATTATGCAGGCATACACTATTACTTCGATAAACCAATTGATTTTGATGGCAGCAAAGAGGTAATTATAGATATGATCGATAAGAATTCATATGAGATGGCTTTCGGTGCTGAATATAAGCTTGGTAATGCACTACGGGTCAGTGCCGGATGGCTGCTGGTACGTCCCGGTGTAAATAAAGAATACCAGAGTGAGAGACGCTACAGCCTGCCCTCCAATACCCTGGGAGGAGGAGTGGGCATACGACTGACAGAGCTGATCGATCTCAATCTCGGGTTGTCCTATACCCTCTATAAGAAAGATGAAAAGGAATATAGCTATACTCCGGAAAATGCAACAACCTCAGTTGATGTAACAGAATATTACGATACCCGGACATTCGTTTTTGCTGTAGGCCTTGACTTCCTCTTTGGCGAAAACTAACTTGTAAAGTTGAAAAAGTTTTTTCCCAACTTTCTCAGCTCACTCTCACAGTGTCCTCCGTAACTTCAGTGAAGGCGGAACTCATTCTCAACTCCCCCCTCAGCAATTCATATGTCATCCTTATAATATGTGATTAACAAAATCCATATTAATTCGTAATTTTACTCATAACTCATAACTCATAACTCATAATTCATAACTCATAATCCCCTTTGCCATGAAACCAAAAATATTATTAACAACGCTACTGGCAGCAACACTGCTGACGACATCATGCTCACAAACAGCTAACTATGACCATTACACCGGGAAAGGCCCTGAGGCCCTGGGTGAGCCCATAACAACCCCTGTGAAGGTGCATATTATATACGATAACTATGTATATAAAGAAGGAACACAGGCCGACTGGGGATTTTCAATACTTATCGAGGGACTTGATAAATGCATACTCTTTGATACAGGAACAAGACCGGATATCTTTGAAGCTAACTTCAAAAAAATGGGCCTTGATGCCACTGAAATAGATGAAGTATTTATTTCGCATGAACATGGAGATCATTTTGGCGGACTTGGTGCATTGTTAAATATGAACCCTGATATAAAGGTTGTGGTGCCTGAAACTTTCAGTAACAACTTTTTCAGGATTCCCGAAAAAACAGGTTCTGTTACAGAGCTGGTAAGCAAACCTGTACAGGTGTGCAATGGGCTCTACAGTACAGGTGTACTTGGCAGGGCAATTCCTGAACAGTCCATGGTATTGAATACAGCTAAAGGACTGGTTGTAATGACAGGCTGCTCTCATCCCGGTATCATTAATATACTTACCCAGGTCAAAAACGACTTTGGGAAAGAAATATATATGGTCTTTGGTGGCTTTCATCTTATGAACAGCTCAGAGGAGCAGATAAATAAAATAATTGAACAGATGCATCAGTTGGGTGTGCAAAAATGCGGCGCCACACATTGCACGGGCGAGCAACAAATAGAATGGTTCAGGCAGGCTTTTGGCGGGAATTTTGTAGAGATGGGAACAGGTAATATACTTACAATATTATAGATAGTATAAATAATATGTACAAATCACAGATAATTGCATTACTGGGCACAATACTTCTAAGCTGCACATTAATGCATGCACAGGAGATCGTACAACCTAATTACGGCCTTAAAAACCCTGAAACAATAGAAGTTATAAGAGTCAGGATTACCGGCACACAGACGCTGTTGGATATGAGTATACAGAACCAGGTAAGGGGTGGCTACTTCTGTATTGATGAAAACACATACCTGGAATATGGAAACGGGATGAAGTTAAAGATGAAAAATGTAAGCGGGCTGCCACTCTGCCCTGACAGTTATGAATTCAGCTCAATAGGTGAGAAGGTCTATTTTACACTTGCCTTTGATAAGTTGCCAGACGGTATTGACTGGTTTGATATTGTTGAATATTGTGATGATAACTGCTTCTCAGTTCTTGCACTTAACCTGGATGAAGATATTAACCTGAAGATCAATACAGCTTTTAATGCCATGGACAGGCTCGAACCTGAAATAGCTATTGAAATATTCAGAAATATGCTGCCCTCACTGAAATCATCCGTCCATGGACTTACCGGCTCTGTATACCTAAACCTTGTTGAACTGCTGGCTGCCAATAACCTCGATGATGAACTCAGACAACTGGTTTCCGACTTCAAAGCATCCACCATGCCCCATAAACAACGCTACCTCGAAATCCTCAATAGCCTGGATTACTGAGGCTTGGAGCAGGGAGCCCTGACGCTCCCGTTGGTCGGTCAGGGTCTTCGCTTTGCTCCGACAGGGGGCAGGGAATTTTAGTTCCGTGTTCCGTGTTCCGTGTTTAGGGTTCCAGGTTCCGAGTTAACTCAACAGCGACCGAAGGTCGCGCTTAATCCCGAATCTTCGATTCGAGGATTCTCGAAAAAACAATTGCTTTTTCGGGACCTTCTCAACCCCTGAACCACTTAAACCCCTTAAACCATATTATTCTCACATTTAACCCAATTTCCACTCACTCTCAACATTACTGCATCACTTCGTCTCTAAGTTTCAATACTTACTCCCTTAACCTTAGCCTTACCCTTAGCTTCAATATTATTTATAATCAATATAAATATATCGAAAAACGATAAATATATTTTGTTTTTCAATAAATGTATAGTATCTTAGTATCATAATTCAAACTTATAATTATGGAAAAGACAAAAACACCTTGGAGTATTAAGATAATATTCATATTAAATGAAATTATCTTCTGGTTATTTAACCTTGTTACAGTAGTAGCTATAGTTGCGGCCTTTTTAATTCTTATAAATTTTTTCGGGGATGAACTGGAGCTGCAGGTGAGATTACCGGTTGCCTTTAACACAAATCTTAACGGCGTATTAATAGGTGAGAATTCATCAACTGCTGTTCAACTGGTGGAGGCTTATGGTGAAATTAAGTTTCCCGGTACTCCACCAGAGATAGCCAGGTATTTTATGATACCTCTGGCGCTTGTTATTGGAGCAATGTATTTCATGTTATTTATATTCAGGAAGTTCATATGGAGTGTTAACAGGGGCATTATCTTTGAAGCAAAGAATATCAGGCGCCTCAGGGTGTTGGCCCTGAGCCTTCTGGCATTCTGGTTTCTCTGGCATGTTTATGATTTCCTGGTCATGATAATTATAGTCAGAAACCTGCATTTCGGAACGATAGAGTTCACAAACGATACTCAGTCTCATGTTGTATTGTTGATTTTCTCACTCGTTCTATGGGCCCTGTCGCATATTTTCCTGAGGGGACTGAAATTGGAAGAAGAGACTAGTTTAACAATTTAATATTATCAGTATGGCTATTATTGTTAATCTCGATGTTATGCTGGCCCGCAGGAAGATGAGCCTTACCGAACTGTCGGGAAAAGTAGGTCTCACTATGGCCAACCTCTCGGTTCTTAAAACAGGGAAGGCAAAGGCAATTCGCTTCTCCACCCTCGAAAGCATTTGCAACACACTTGACTGCCAGCCCGGCGACATACTTGAATATACACCTCATACCTGACCACCCTCGCCCTCCATAGCCCCGAGACTTCGGGGCGAAGGAGTGCCTCGTCCTTGAGAATTCGGGGCGAAGGCGGACTTGTTTGTACCCCTCAAACTTTTTTCCTTTTTCCTCAGCTTTAGCCTTCCCTGTCCGCCTTAGCCTTCATTTATGATAAATCGCATATTATTTTCCATACCCATTTAACATTTTTTCACTATAATTGCATCTCTAAAATGAAGGATACTAAAACTTTGAATAAATTAAAAACAAGAAAAATCATGATGAAGAGAATATTAGGTCTTGCTATTATCACAGCATTATTTGCTGCCTGTGGAAATAAAGCTGAAGAAAAAGCAGCAGCTGCTGAAGGTAGTGAAGGAGTTGAAAATGTGACTTTCGCCAGCATCATAGAAAACCCCGACCAGTACCTTGATAAAGAAATCACTGTGGAAGGGAAAGTGGTGCATGTATGTATGCATACTGGTAAAAAAATGTATATAGTTGGTGAAAATCCCGATATAAGGTTATTCATATCAGCAGGCGATGAAGTACCCAAATTCCCTACCGAACTGCTGGGTAGTGAAATTTCAGTTACAGGTGTATTCAGTAAAGCTGAGCCCGGAATGGAAATGGAAAAAGAACATGTGGCTACCGAGGAAGGTGAAGCCTGCGAAACAGAAGAAGCTATAGCAAAGCAGCCCGTGCTTGCCGATATGGTGCTTAATTATAAGGATCATACGGTTAAATAAAAGAATATTTATATTTTTGCAGAGGTCAGGCCCAGCCTGGCCTTTTTTAATTTATTGATATGAAATTACGTAAGCTTAACAGGGTAACACACAGGGATGTAGGATATATTATCGCAGGAATGACTATTATCTATGCCTTTTCTGGCATAGCCCTCAATCATAAACACGACTGGAACTCAAATTATATTATCGATCAGCGTACTTTTACAACTGATATACAGTTTACACGCGATTCCACAAACGAAGAAAAGGTATATCAGTTGCTTGAAGAGCTGGGGGAGACAAAGAACTTTAAAACTTCGTATTATCCCTCCGGGGATAAGTTCACTCTTTTTCTCGTTGGTGGTTCGGCCATAGTAAATACCACAACAGGAGAGGGTTATGTGGAGAGGATAAGCAAAAGGCCGTTATTCTACCAGTTCAACTTCCTGCATTATAACCCGGGCAAATGGTGGAAATGGTTCAGCGATATCTTCTGTGTTTCACTCATACTAGTTACCATAACAGGCCTGTTTATCATCAAAGGCAGGAACGGCATCACCCGCCGCGGCGCAATCCTTGTAGCCATAGGCATCATCCTGCCCATAATATTCCTGTTTATTTATTAGATTGTCCACTCAACACTCCTCCATCCCTCGTTTAATCGTTAAGTCGTTTAGGAGTTGTCTTTCTGCAGGATTTCCTTAAGACGCGCCATGGCGCGTCTCTACAATTGGCAATCATTGTAAGCTTCCTGCAAAATTCTATTGAGGCGCAAGGCTCCGGCCGCCATAGCCCCGAGGCTCCGGGGCGAAGGCGGCCCTTGCGCCTATAGGTTATTAATTATTATAATCTATCTGTAAAACTCCTTTTATGAACCTTATCAACTTTATCAACTTTCCTTCCCTGTCCTCCGTAGCCCGAGGAATCGAGGGCGAAGGAGGAAGCCTTAGTCCCGAAATTCTTTCGCCAGAATGGTGAATTAGAATTTCGAGGACCCTCGAATCGAAGATTCGGGGCCTTAGCCTCAGCCTTTCTTAATCTCATCTCTCACCGCTTTGGCATGCTCTGCAATCACCAGCTTCAGGCTTATCATAAGCCCCGCCAGCGCAAACTTCTGCATCATATCGCATAAGGGTGAACCAACGGCATAGAGGAAAGCATAGGGAAGAACAGTGCCCTGTAATATGAGGTGGTAAAGATATATCCTGCCCTTGTTGTAATAACGGAATAGATCATGCAGCTGTATAACTGTCAGGAACCATAATGGCCCGATAACCAGAACTCCTCCAATTGAATGTATGGAATTCAGGACGTCGCATGGGACAATGAGTAATATATACCCGGCTGCTGCCAGCCTGAACAGGTAATGACTGGTATTGTCCTCGGCCAGGTTACTTAACTTGAAACATATGAGTGCACTGAGTAACATGCCCGTGCCATATATAAACAGCGACAGGGTATTTGGACTGCCGTCCTGGGTGCGAATACGCCCGAAATGACTGAATGCATGCTCACGAAATGAGAAATCCTGGCCATAGGTCAGCATACCAAGTATGAATACCACTAATGTGACGTAAATAAGATAATTCGAATACCTTTTTAGTTTATGGTATATACTCAGTACTTCCTCATGCGTATGTAATTCAGTACGGGTAAGCATTTTCCCACAACTTTAGACTTTAAAAAGTTACGAAAAATTAGCTTTAATTTCAAGTCAATCAATACTCAATTCCTTCTCTGGCTTCAACGCCAGTTGTATAATAATGCTTTATTTCTTTCATCTCGGTAACAAGATCGGCAATATTGATCAGTTCCCGTGGTGCATACCTTCCTGTTATTATTATTTCGGTTTCCTCTTTTTTCTTTTTCAGTATATCTGTCAGTTCATTTACACTAAACAGCTTATAATAAATTGCAATACTGGCCTCATCAAGTATTATTATATCATATTTTCCTTCTGAGATTATACTCTTTACCTCAGCAAGTCCCTTGCGTGCAGCTTTTACATCTTCTGCCTCCGGTTCCTTAACAATAAAGCAACCCCGTCCATACTGCTTAACAGTTACCTGTGGGAGATACCTGCTTAATGCATCTGTCTCGGAATACTTCCTGCCCTTTACAAACTGGGCAATAAACACCTTTTTACCTGCACCAGCTGCTCTTAGTGCCAGGCCGAAAGCTGCCGTTGTTTTGCCCTTACCGTTGCCGGTATACACCTGTATATATCCTTTCATAGGATGAAGTGTTTATTTGAAACAAAACGATGTGGGTATGATACCTACCCTGAATGTGTCAACAGCCACACCATTATGGCGGTAGCGGTAAACAAGACCCCTCTGCACATAATCTATGGCATCGGCTACATAAAGTTCGGAAGTATTTGGATCAATTCCAAGTGTGTAAAATCCTCCCGATAATCCCGTATTGGGGTTCTCAATAAAAACCTCCGGCTCCTCTTCAGAATATACCGGGTGCCTGTAAATATGCCTGTTGATAAAATACAGTGTATCCCTGCTGCCATTAAGCTTAAGTGCTCCGGGGTAGTCGCCGGGCTCAAACCTCCAGATCTTTTCTACTATCCTTAGCTCCGCATCTATCCTTATGAGTCCCGGTGCTTCATAACCATATGGGCTGCCCTGGTAGCCACCATCGGTAAGGACCCATATCTTGCTGAACCTGTCTATGACCATAGACCGTGGCTGTATCAGGACCTCTATCGAATCAATTAGCTGGTCGGTATTACTGTCTATCACCAGTATCTTATTGTCATAACTCCAGCAGTTTGTAAATATATACTTCCCGTACTGAACCATCTGCTCGGTGGAGTGCTGTGAAAAATCACTCTGTTCATTGCTTACATCAATATCTCCAATTATTTCAAAGGTGGAGGGATTAACAATGGTAACCGACCTGGAATACATGTCGCTGATATAAGCCTTATTATCATTGATTATATGCATATAACGGGGTGAGGTCAGGCCTGTTATCTTGCCTGCATACTCAAACGTGTTGATATTGATAATATTGACCTTCCCGCTGTTGTTAAGCACGATGTATCCCAGGCTGTCATTGATGGTCATTGATGTAGCCGCATCGCCTAGCGGGAGGGCATTGGTGTTGTAAAAGATATCATTATATACCTCCTGCTTCTCAATATCATAATAAGATACCGAGGCATTATTATATGTGAAATTACCCTCGTTAATGATAAATAATCCTTCTGGTGAAGCTTGCAGATCCAGGTCGCCTGGAGCCCACAGCCCGTCATCCTTCATGCATGAAACAGCAAGAAGTAAAACGATCAGAATAATATTGGCAATCCTGGCAGGCATTTATATTAAAATTTAATCATTAACAACAGCATGTAATTACGTCCCGGCATAGGCCTGTACAGGACCGAATGATAGGTCTCGTTAAAAAGGTTATATACCTTTAATTCGGCTGACAACCCCACCTTCCTGATCTGCATCTCTTTTCCCAGCGAACAGTTGTTCATGAAATACGGGTATAACCGGTCCCTACGGCTCACATCATTATTCGAAGTAGTGAAACGCTCACTGTATGAATTATGCTGCCATCCAAGCGAAAATCCCTGGTAAGTAAGCTTTACCATCAGGTTACCTGAATGCAGAGGCACATACACAAGCTGCTTGCCATACGACTCATTTCCCCATATACTCTTTTCCCCGTAATTTACAGAACTGGTATAAGCATATGTGCCTGTACAACTGTAGTTTAGTTCACCTATACTGCCTCTGAGAGAGGCATATATCTCTAAGCCCTGTGACAGCACCCTCCGTATATTGCGTGGCTCCCAGTAGCCCTTAAAACTCGGTATCCACAGTATCCAGTTCTTAATATCCGATCGGTATGCAGTCAGCTCAGTTTCCAGGACGTGATGAGTAAAGGCAGTCCTGTATTCCAGTCCCAGCTCGTAGCTAAATCCATTCTCGGGCAGGAGGTCGGGGTTGCCACCGGGCTCCCAGTAAAGATCATTGAGAGACGGATAACGATAGCTGCCTGCTATATTACCCTTCACGATAAGACTCTTGTTTTTCATCAGGAGCAGATCAAAACCGAGATATGGAATGAGAGGTGTGAACTTATTATCTGTCATATCCTGGCGCAGCATAAGGTTAAGGTTCAGCCGGCCGGCAAACTGCTTATGCAATGAGACAAATGATGATAATTCAAATCTTTGTTCACTGTACCCCGTTTTCTTAACAGAATCGCGTGTGTTTACCCTGTACAGGTTGGCATCAATACTGGCTTTCAGCGATAGATCATTCTCCATATCGAGCTTATAGCTGGCATTATTCAGCAAACCGGTCTGGGTGCTCTCAGAATAGATCACAGGTATCAGCCCCATTCCGTATACAGTATTCTTCAGTATATAGTCAAGGCGTTTGAATGTATATCCTGTCCGGAGCTCAAGCCTGCCCCTCTCACCAAAATGCTTCCAGTCGCCCATAATCCTGTGATCGGTGTCCGACTGGCTGTTCAGGTTTGAGTTATCAGGCCCTTCATAACTTGTGGCACGCGGGATGGTGCGAAAGGCCTGCTGGCCCCAGTACTTAACCGAGAAGAAATCCCTGCTGCCCGGCCTGAAGTAGATCTCCTGGAGCAGGCCATACTTCATGTAATCAGCATTATCATTGGTATCGACAGGATTCACTATCTGCCCTGTCAGGGGATCAATATTTCCTATTCCCCTGTTTATAAAAGTATAGTCATTCGCTGAATAATTATGGTAAAGCCTTGTCTTCGATTGCACCACCTTATTGCCCGCACTGAATTGCAGGAACTCATCAAAACTGCTGTAACTGCCAAGGCCCTGCATGTATTTGCCTGACAGCCTGTTATCCCAGTCTGCCCTGTTATTTATATTGATCGATCCCCCCAGGCCGCCGCTGCGGTCGGCTATTGATGCCGTCCCGTGCCTGATATTCATCTCATCAATGATATAAACCGGTATAAGTGAAAAATCAACCATACCCGCCATAGGAGTATTTATATTTATGCCGTTCCAGTTTACCTGTGTATGGGAGGGAGCCGTGCCCCTGAATGATGCAGTGGCCAGTGCCCCGCGACCATGACTCTTAATAAAAACGGGTGTATTCTCTGATAATAAATCTGATAATGAAAGGTTGATTTTCTCAAGGATGATAACTGAATCCACCACTGTTTCTTTCATTCCGGCTTCTTCCTTGTTGAACATCCCTTCGGAGGTCACAGTAACCGGTGGCACCAGGAAAACAGAATCACGTATACCCTGGGAAAAGATTGCCGTGGCAAGAATTGATAATAAAGCTGTTATGAATATCTTCCTGTTCATCGTTTGTTTTTACCTTGTTGGTTGGCAGCAAACGATGATACCCGTTACCTGTTCACCGCAGGCTGCAAAGCTTTTATTCACTGGCAGGTCTTCTGACTTATCCCTGTTTGCGGCGCCTTCCCCTTAATCTCAGAGTGGCATTGTGCCGTCAAACCTTTTACGGGACTCACAGCAGCGGGAACTGTTGCCGACTCCCTGCTTTCATACCTCCTGCAGGCCACGGCATTCCCTAACCAATGAATACCCAAAAGTACAAAAAAATGGATTAATGGAAAACTGGATTGTTGGATTATTGGGTCAATAAATGAACATGTTTGATTATATTTGTAGATAATTCTGTGATTATATATGCTCAGAAAGCAAAAAACCAGGAAGAAATTACTAAGGGCAGCTGTGCTGTTGCTTATTACCATGTATGCAGTGCAGATATTTAATAATTCATTCTACCTGCATACACACGAGCTTGCTCCTGGGAAATTGGTAACACATGCTCACCCTTATAATAAAAGCAGTGATACTGAACCTGTTAAATCACATAATCACACCTGGGACCAGATAATTACACTGGAAAACATGGAATTGCTGTTTCCTGTACTGTTCCTTTTTCTTTTTCTTTTAAGCATTGACAGGAAAGAAAGTTTTGCAAATTATCTGCTGCCGGAAATCATGCCTGCCTGCATAACTCTTCATAAAGGACGGGCTCCACCTCTTTCATAATATCGTAATTTCTCCTTATCCAGATGTATATAGAATTCCGGCTCCTTATGAGTTAACAAAGGGAGGACTGTATACGCAAATTCAACTGTTTAGCAATAGTAATCTAATGATATTATGAAAAAAATACATTTAATCCTTTTCATATTTCTGTTAATAAGTTCACAGTTAACTTATTCACAAAAAATAAAAACCGATGCCAATGTATTTGGGCATGTAACCTCGGAAGGTGTTCATATACCTTATGCTACGGTAATTGTAAAAGGGACAACAATAGGTACAATAACCGATGAAACAGGCCACTTCACCATAATAAATCTTCCCCTTGGAGAAATAACCATTGAGGCAAGAATGATGGGCTACAAACCACAGGTAAAAACATTTGTGGCAGAAAAGAATACCACTGCAGAGATTAAGTTCGACCTTGAACATGATGTTCTTAACCTCGAAGAAGTTGTTGTTACTGCAAACAGGAGTGAACAGAAACGTAATGAAGCTCCCGTTATTGTAAATACCATCTCGCCCGTTATTTTTAATAACTCTCAATCAGTTACCCTGGGCGAGGCACTTAATTTTTCCCCCGGGCTCCGGCTGGAGAATAACTGCCAGAATTGTGGTTTCTCACAGCTCCGCATGAATGGTATGGAAGGTCCGTACTCTCAGATTCTGATTAATAGCAGGCCAATATTCAGCGGTCTGGCCGGTGTTTATGGACTGGAACTGATACCTTCCAATATGATTGAAAAAATTGAAGTAGTACGTGGAGGTGGATCAGCCCTTTTTGGGAGCAATGCAATAGCGGGTACTGTTAATATAATACTAAAAAATCCACTCAGAAATAGCTATGAAGTGGGTGTTAACTATGGCCTTATCGGTGCAGGAGTTGATGGATCAGGAGGGGCAACTCCTGATCTACAGGCTAATTTTAATACATCCGTAGTCTCTGACGATTATAAGTCAGGTGTTTCATTATTTGGCTTTACTCGCGACCGTAAAATGTTCGATGCCAATGATGACAGCTTTTCTGAACTGACACCTCTTAATAATCTTACTTTAGGTACCAGGTTATATCACCGTTTTGGCTATCGCGATAAACTGTCATTCGACTTTTTTAATATTATTGAAGAGCGCGATGGCGGTAATAAACAGGATTATCCCCTGCACGAAAGGGATATTGCCGAAGCGCTTAAGCATGATTTTAAAACGGCGGCTCTTACCTTTGATAAATTCTTCCGGAATCAGGACCTGCTGTCTGTTTATGCATCCGCCCAGTATATTGAGAGAGACTCATATTATGGAGCAGAACAGTCGCTCACTGATTATGGTAATTCAACAGACCGTACCTATAACCTGGGAGCCCAGTATAAAGCAGTATTTGATAATTCCATTCTTGTGGCAGGTTTTGAGAATACAGGTGGTTTCCTCCTGGATAAGAAACTGGGATATCCTGATTACAACAATGCCACTATTGCTGATAGCGAAATAGAAGAGGTTCCTCATACTGAAAATATTGTTATTGCTGACCAGGCTTCTGTAACTACAGGTGCCTTTATACAGTACGATCTTGAGCTGGGGAATGCCAAAATTGCTTTTGGAGGAAGGTATGATTTTTATATGGTGAAGAATTATGCCAATGAAAGACAGGATGCCACCTCGGGCAGTGTGTTCAGCCCAAGGATTAACCTGATGTACGGATTAACAGAATTACTGAAGGTAAGATTGAGCTATTCCCAGGGTTACCGTGCTCCCCAGATATTTGATGAGGACCTGCATATTGAAAGCTCGGGATCAAGGCAGGTATTGCATCGTAACGATCCGGATCTTAAACAGGAAACCAGTCACACCATACTGGCATCCCTTGATTTTAATGGTCTGGTAGGCAATGCGTTCACTGGCTTTCTGGTAGAGGGATTCTATACACGTTTGCTTGATCCTTTTGCTAATGAATTTGGTGATCCTGATGAGGAGGGTACCGTTATGTATACAAGGGTAAACGCAGATGGAGGAGCAACAGTGAAGGGGGTAAATATGGAATTTAAACTCAGGCCTTCCGGCTCATTTACTCTTTCATCAGGCTTCACTCTTCAAACGAGTGAATATGATGAAGTCCAGGAGTTCGATGAAACAAAGTTCTTTCGATCACCAAACGCCTATGGCTTCGTGGCAGTGGACTGGGATCTGGGGAAAAATACCGGCCTTGCTGTATCAGGTAATTATACCGGGAAGATGCTGGTACCATATTTTGGAACAGAAACTGATCCTGACAGAGGTGAAATGAGGGAATCGGAACGTTTCTTTGACCTTGGAATAAAATTGAAACATAATATCAGGCTAAACGGTACATCACTGCAGATCTTTGGTGGTATTAAAAATATCTTTAATTCTTACCAGTCAGATTTTGACATTGGTATTAACCGCGATCCGGCATATATATACGGACCACTATCGCCGCGTACAATATATTTCGGCATCAAATATGGCAACTTGACCCTTTGATCCCGAACCCCTTTCAAGGGGAAAGGATGGGAAGCTATCCAGGGGGATGTTATAGCTCACAGTTTGGAGACGCGCGACCCGCGCGTCTCTACAATTGGAAATCATTGTATCCTTCCTTGAAAATTAACTTTATAAACATCCCTTAGCCTCAGCCTCCTTTAGTCGTTCGTCGTTAGTCATTCGTCGTTCCTTGTCTGCCGAAGGAGTCCTCGGGACGAAGGTGGAGCCGTTTGTCGCACCTCGCATATATCATCTTTCCCCTATTGACTTCGCCTCCTAAATAACCTATATTTGATAACTATCATCAAAGAATAATTATCATTTAAGATTAAATAAATGGTATATGAAAAACTCTTAAAAGAAAATGATCTGAAAGTGACCCCGCAGAGGGTTGCTGTGCTTGAGGCTATTGATCATCTTAAGATGCATCCTAATGCTGAAGAGATAAGGGAATTTATACAGAAAAAATATCCCAATATCGCAACCGGCACCATTTACAAGATACTTGACGCAATGGTTGAGAGAGGTCTGGTAAAAAGGGTCCAGACAGCTAAAGACATAATGAGGTATGATGGGATACGGGAAAAACATCATCATCTCTACTGTAAAGAAACAGAGGATATAATTGACTATTTCGATGAGGACCTGGACAGGTTGCTGGATGATTATTTCAGTGTAAAAAATATTCCCGGGTTCATGATTGATGATATAAAACTACAGATAAACGGATATTTATTAAAAAAAGATAAGAAATCATAAAACCAAAGACGATGAGCAAGAAAGACAAACTTACCAATGCATCAGGCCGTCCATACCCAGAGAATGAAGACAGTATGACGGCAGGACGGCGTGGTCCGGTATTACTGCAGGATCACTATTTGCATGAGAAACTGGCCCACTTTAACCGTGAGCGTATACCCGAAAGGGTGGTTCATGCCAAGGGTACCGGTGCTTTTGGTACCTTTAAGGTTACAGGAGACATAACTAAGTACACGAAAGCTAAGCTTTTCAGTAAAGTTGGCAATGAATGCCGGGTGATTGTGCGCTTTTCCACCGTGGGAGGTGAGAAAGGCAGTGCCGACACCGAGCGCGACCCCAGGGGCTTTGCCGTTAAGTTTTATACTGAAGACGGCAATTGGGACCTGGTGGGTAATAATACACCTGTATTTTTTATCAAGGACGCTAAAAAATTTCCCGACTTCATACATACTCAGAAGCGTGATCCAAAAACAAACCTGAAAAGCCCGACGATGATATGGGATTACTGGGGACTGAACCCGGAAAGCCTGCACCAGGTGATTATCCTGTTCAGCGACCGCGGTACACCCAATGGTTACAGGTTCATGAACGGATACGGCAGCCATACCTTCTCCATGGTGAACAGTAAAAATGAAAGGGTATGGGTTAAGTTTCATTTCAAGACCCTGCAGGGTAACAGAACCCTCTCAGGCCCACAGGCTGAAGAGATGAGAGGCAAAGATCCTGATTATTCTCAGCGCGACATGTTAAAAGCTATTGAAGAGGGTGATTACCCGAAGTGGGCTCTTAAGATACAGGTAATGACCGATGAGCAGGCCAGGAAATTCAGGTGGAATCCCTTTGATCTGACAAAAGTGTGGCCACATGCCGAATTTCCCCTGATCGAGGCCGGGATAATGGAACTGAACGAGATACCTGCCAATTACTTTGCCAATGTGGAACAGGCGGCCTTTGCTCCCTCACATACTGTAAATGGCATTGGTCTATCCCCGGATAAGATGTTACAGGGCAGGATATTTGCCTATCCCGATGCACACCGTTACAGGCTGGGCGCAAACTATGAGCAGATACCTGTTAACAGGCCGATTAACACGGTTCATAATTACCAGCGTGATGGCATGATGAGAACTGATGGTAACAGTGGCGACAGCCCGAACTACTTCCCTAACAGTTTTGATAATATTGAAACTGATAATGAATACAGGGAACCGGCATTGCCACTCGATGGCGATATAGCCGATACATATTACAGGAACGAGAACGAGGACGATCATTACTCACAACCGGCAGCCCTGGTAAATGAAGTAATGACCGAGCATGAAAGGGAAAGCACCATCTCGAATATTATCGCATCAATGAAAGGTATATGCGGACCTAAAAGGGATGAGATAATAAAGAGACAACTGGAGCATTTCCAAAAGATGGATCCTGGTTTCGCCAGGAAAGTATCTGAAGGCCTGTAATCTCCTTCATCCCCCTTTGAACCGAAGCCCGAACGAAGTGAAGGGATGAGCTCGACGACCGAAGGGAGTCAACGGGGCCAGGGGGATGTAAGAAATAAGTTTAAGTAGTTTAAGTGGTTTAAGAGTTTGGGTGTTTAGAGGTTGAGAGGTTTAGACGCGCCATGGCGCGCCTCTACGATTAATCTCGCGCTGCTCGGTTCATAACTCATCTCTCATAACTCATCTCTCATAACTCATCTCTCATCTCTGCCTCTTCCTCCCCTCCTTTTTTCCTGGTAATAAGTAACCACGCTACATACAGCCTCGTTACCCCGTACAGTACAGCATACACCGCCATTATCACTGTAGCCAGTACTGCACCCTTGAAGGGATTGTAGAGCAGGAGACCACCCACAAGAATTGATATTATTGCTGTAATAAGATTCAGGGGACGGGCAGGCATCAACTTCTTCAGTCGAAAATAGGCTGCAAACTGCATTATTCCCAGGATGACTATCAGCAGTCCCATAAAGAATATCAGCAGTCCCACCGTTACTTTAGGGTATGCGACAATGAACAGGCCTATCAAGGCGTAGATAGTACCCTGGACAAATATAAACTGCCAGAATCCTGATTTCCTTGCAAGCGCAATAATAATGAGCACTATACCTGCAATTATGGCCAGCGCACCGATGTAAGTAGCAATTGTCAACAGTGCATCTGCAGGATTCATAAATATTATCACAGCCAGTGCTATGGCTATTACCCCTTTCAACACTTCCCACCCCCAGTTAGTGTGTACTGTATTATTCATAATCCACCGTTATAATAAAATAATCCTAAAGTTAACTAATTAACATATAATTCATAAATTATAAATCATAATTAATACTTCAATTTCATCTCTCGCTCCTCATCTCTCATCTCTCATCGCTCATCTCTCTTTATCCTGAACGCTCCAATCCTCGTACTATAACTCTCCGCTCCTTCCTTCAGATAATCACCAACATACCATATAGTATGGTCATCGTCCGGGTCAACCGCCGTCTGTGCATAATCCATCCACCTCATAGTATTAATCTGTGATGCTTCACCCTCAACAAGCACAGCCTCCTTCAGTGTAAGCAGTCCCGGAGGATCACCTGCCAGTCTGCCGGCAAAACGCTGACCGGGATAATGACTGGCTCCCCCGAATGAATAGCCTATCCCAATATTGCCATATTTATCCATGGCAGGGCTGCTCATCCACCGGTAATTATCGTCGGGTGCGTATGTTCCCTGCTGAAACAGCTTAACATCCCTGTTATCATCAATCCTGAATTCATACCAGCGCACACCGCCACCGCCGGCCGTGGTATTAACGGAATGAACGGCTACTATCGATTCCTGGTCACCTATCCTGCGGTATACCAGCCTCGGCATTATCTTGTCACCCTGCGAATCCAGTTTCTGGTCAGTTCCCGGCTGTGGTACTGTCTTTGTTAACTGCCCATTGCCCAGGTAATTATACTCGGCTACCTCTATCTTTTCAGGCCCTTCCAGCTTTGATTGTGACGGTTCTTCCCAATCAACACTGAACTTCCAGTAGTATATTCCATTATCAGAAAATACATCCTTCAACTGTGCTCCACCCGTAGCCATCAATATATTAGGCTCTCCTTCCGGAGGCAGCTGGTATCCGTCCAGGTCTGCGTTATTCAGGAAAACCACGCTGTCGATTACAAAACATATTTCCTGTGCAGGTTTACCTTCCAGCATCTTCTCACGCTCCACCACGCAGGCATGCTTCTGTATTACATGGTCACCCGTGCTTGTAGGTACATAATACCCGTCTGGCCATACTGCCGGCCTTGGGTAATCAGGGAACAGGGGCCTGACAAATTCATAGCGGTAATAGGAGCCAAAGGGATCAGGGCTGGTGCTTATTGCATAGCACATGCAATATGATCCCTCCTCGTTACGAGGCACACTTCTTCTTGTTCTTCGCAGCGAATCGGCCAATGCCAGCTCTTCCGGCGTTGGCTTTTGGGGCTTAAATAGTTTCTCTGCTTTACCGGGCTGGTGGGGATTCCCGGTCATGCTGGCTTTTGCCGCCTCTCCGTGCTTCTGTGTCCCGGGCTCTGACTCCCTGGCAGGCAGACGCCTGAAGATAGGCATCACTATCAGCCATCTGCCGGCAAGCTGGTCATAACGCACCACGGCATCACCGTTATTCATCTCTTCACACGGGCCGCCAAAGCCCCTGAAGACATTATTTGTATTTACCGGGCCGTAGAGCACCATGCCGGTACTGTCATACTTCTCACCCTTCTTGGTGAATATTGCCATTTTCGAATTAACAGTCTGCATGATATGATCAGGTCCCACTGCCAGTGAATTATCGGAAGGATTCCTGTGCCTTGCCGTCCCCTGCGGACCCTCAAAGCCATACCCCAGTCCATCAAAACTTGCAGCAATCTCCGCCGGTGGTCTCGTGCCCTGGCCTGTCTGCTCAACTGGTGCCGTAGGTTGTATTTCAATAGCACCGGAGAACGTTTTACTTTTATGTATGGTCTCTCTTTGCTCCAGTGCAGCAGATACATCATTCCTTCCCGATTTTGTAACTGTCATACTGCTCTGCGCAGACAGCTGAAGAGCGATAGCTGTAAGGATAATACTGATGAATAATCTTAACATAGTCCAGTTTTTTTCACAATATATAAAGATAAAAAGATATTATGACATACGCCCCTCCTCCCTCTGCCTTCAACCCTGCCTCATGCCTCGTTTAAGTCGTTTAAGAGTTTAGTTGTTGTCTTTCTGCAGGATTTCCTTAAGAGGCGCCATGGCGCGTCTCTACAATTGGTAATCACTGTAAACTTCCTGCAAAATTTACTTTATAAACTTTTTAAACTTTATCAACCTTATCAACTTTATCAACCTTATCATCACATTTCCCTATCTTTACACATCACACAAAATAACATGCCATGGACCTCAACATATCAATCATAGGTTACATCCGCAACGAATGGAACGAACCTATGCATCACCAGGCTGACAGCATCATGCGCAGCATATCAACCATCGAGGTAAAGGAAGAATATGCTGACGGGCTCTTCAAGATCGAGAACTTCTCTGAGCTGAACATCCTTTTCTACTTCGACCGCTCTGAAGGCTATGAGCTGCGCACCACAACCCACTCAGGTGATTACCGCGGCGTTTTTGCCTGCTGCTCACCCCGGCGCCCCAGCCCCATCGGCCTCACCCGCGTCACCCTCACAGAACGCAATGGCAATATCCTCAAAGTCACCGGCCTCGATGCCCTCAACAATACTCCCGTGCTTGATATAAAACCTTTTTTGGACCTGGATCACCCTTCTGCGTAATCAGCCTAAATCTGCGTAATCTGTGTCCTTAGCCTTAGCCTCAGCCTTAGCCTTTATTTCTCTCGCCTCTTCCCCCTTCGCATTTATTTGCATAACTTGTTCGCATCAATTTCGCATCTCTATTTCAAAATTATTTCATTACTTTTAATCCTTTTGATAAAGCAATTTAAATTTAAACAAGCAATACCATGATCAAAGAGATCCTATCAGAATCATTGAATACAGAAGTGTTTATCACAGAAAAAGTGAATATAATCCGACAGGCAGTGTTAGAGGGTACAGCCATCAACGCACTCTCAGGCGGGGTGGATTCCTCTGTTGTGACACTGCTTGGTCACAGGGCCCTGGGTACCAGGCTCAGGACCGTTTTTATACAGAATGGGCTTATGCGTGAAGGAGAACCGCAGAGGGTGGCTTCCTTCTTTAAGGACAAGGGTGTTAAGGTGGAAATTATTGATGCTGAAGACGCATTTCTTTCAGCTCTTAGTGGTATCACCGATCCTGAAGAAAAGCGGGAGGCCATAACCCAGACCTTTTACAAAGAAGTCTTTGGTAAGCTGGTAAGAGAGAGCCAGGCCCAGTACCTTCTACAGGGTACCATCCTTACCGATGTGGATGAGACCGTTGCCGGGATCAAGCGACAGCACAATGTGTTTGAGCAACTGGGGATTGATCCACAGGAGGCTTTCGGTTACGGTATCTTAGAACCTCTGATACAGCTAAGAAAAGACGGTGTAAGAAAAGTAGGCAAAGCACTGGGACTCACAGAGGAATATTATAACCGTATCCCTTTTCCCGGACCTGCACTGTCCGCCCGCATTATCGGTGAAGTGACCCGCGAAAAGCTGAACATGGTAAGGAAAGCCACACAGATAACAGAAAACCGGCTCAGCGACAGCGGGGCATTCCAGTATATGGCAATACTCCATGAAGATCGTGTCACCGGGATGTGTGACGGGAAAAGAGATTTTGGACACCAGATCGAGATCCGTTGCTGGGACAGTGTGGATGCACGGACCGCCACACCTACAAACCTGCCTTTTGAAACGTTAACAGAACTGGCCAACAGGATCCTGGAAGAAGTGCCCGGCGTGGTAAGCGTGACATACAACATCGCCCCCAAACCACCATCAACCATCGAAGCCGTCTGACAACATCGTTCAGCATTCAACGTTCCGTGTTCCATGTTTCAGGTTTCAGGTTTCAGGTTGACAATGTGACAATGCCTAAATAGCGCTGACCTTATTAAACCAACACGCCCTATTTCCGCTAAACCCATTCGTATAGCAGCACATAAATTGTTAATCGTTGGCTGCTTTTCTTTGCCCTGTGCTTTTTCTCTTAGTCTCTCAGTCTCTTCGTCACTTCGTCATCGCTAGGTTCGCATCATTTAAGAAATATTAACCTTTATCTTAACAACTATTAATTAACTTAGTGCAATAACTAACAATTATTCCTATGAAACCTCTTTCCAGATTAATTTTCTTTTCGATACTCTTTCTTTCCTTAACATCAACACTCTTCGCCCAGGACGACATTCTCTGGGGCGATGCAGTGCCTGAAGGATGGAATGGTGACTGGTCCGATAAGTACCTTACGGCATGTGAGAAATCGGGCTTTACCTATACTGCCAACAACCAGGATATACTGGAATATTTCGAGATGCTAATGTGGAACAGTGAGCATGTGTCAGTATTCGATATGTTCATAAGCGACAGGGGCAGGGCATGTCCCGTGCTGGTGATGGCTAATCCCAGGGTGCGGAATGCACGCGAGGCAAGAGAGTCGGGCAAGACGATCGTTTACCTGCAGGGTGGTATCCACCCAAGTGAATGCGAAGGTAAGGAAGCATTGCTCATGATTGTCCGGGATATACTGTTAGGCGATAAAAATTACCTGCTCGATAACCTTATTATCCTTGTATGCCCCAACTTCAATGTCGATGGTAATGAAACACGTAATATCAGCAGCGGTAAACCGGTTATCTCGGGGACAAGGCATAATGCCTATGATCTTGATGTTAACAGGGACGCCATTAAGCTCGAGACAACTAATATGATAGGAGCATATGAAAATGTGTTTAACAGGTGGGACCCGGTGCTGATATACGATACTCACCGCATGGGCAGCGTACGTCATGGATATCCCATTGTGTATGCCGGTTCCAATGTGGTAACTGCCCATCCCGGTCCGCGCGATTATGTCACCTACGAGATCTTCCCCGAGATAACAAAGCAGGGAAGGAAGAATGGTAAGATTGAGATTTTCTACCATTGCGGACTGTCGAGAGATGAATGGCCACCTGCGGAGTTTACACATGACAACGCCATCTGGTCCACGGAAGCAAAGTTCATGGTAAGCGGTTACGGTCTGCGTAACCGTATGGCTATACTGGTTGAGACAGTAGGGTATGTATCCCTGGAGAAGATGATATACAGCCAGTATGTATTTGCCGATGAGCTGTTGAAGTATATCTATAAGAATGGCAAAAAGATGGAGGAAGTTTGCAGGGAGGCTGACGAGGAAGTGGTGAGAAAAATTACGGAAGAAGCCCCATCCGGCAAACTGATGAATTATGTTGAAGGGGAATATGTTTCTGAAGGGAAGTATGATATCCTGGGGTATAAGGAGCTGAGCTTTGATTATATCCCCGGTACCAGCATAATGAATGTTCAGCCGGTAAGCGAAGATGGCAGTCCTGAAGTGATCCAGGGTGTTAAGCTGGTGACAAAACCCGTTGGTACTAAACAGGCTGCTGTGCCCAGGGGATATTTTATCCCGCGGGAACTGGGATTCCTGGTCGATAAGCTAAGGATCCTCGGGCTGGAAGTAACACAGCTCGAAGAGCCTGTAACAGCCTCAGGTGAGGAATTTGTTATTGATGATATGATACGTGAACGTACCAGTAGCTGGCCGGGATATATCATGACTAAGCTTGAAGGCAACTTTGTAAGGGCGGAGAACAAGTTTATCCCTGCCGGTACCTGGCATCTCGATATGGCCCAGCCCCTGGCCAATGTAGCCTTCTATGCCCTCGAACCACAGGTCGGCGACGGCTTCATAGGCTGGAACCTCCTCGATCAGTACTTTATAAACCTCGGGGTCTATGAACACAGCATCGTCTACCCGGTATTCAAGTATTTCACAAGATCCCCCTTTTAAGGGGGAAAGTACCGACCGAAGTGTCGGGACAGGGGGATGTAAATGCACAGAGCACAGGGCAGAAATCCCAATTCAACAACTAAACAGTTCAACGATTCAACAACTTCTAAACCACAAAACGCCATGAACCTCCTCAGACTAACACTGGCAACACTACTTTTAACCATTTTTGCTGTCCCTGCCCATTCACAACAATGGCGTCAACGGCGCAGCAACGAGGGAATAACCGAGACATTCAAATGGAGAAGCATAGGTCCGGGGAACATGATGGGCCGTGTATCCGCTCTTGATGTCCTTAACCACGACCATAAAGTGGCGCTCGTGGGAGCAGCATCAGGGGGCGTATGGCTTACCGTTAACGGCGGTATAACATGGACACCTATCTTCGATAACTACGGTGCAGCATCAATAGGAGATGTGGTATTCTTCCAGCCTGACTCATCAATAATATGGGTCGGCACCGGTGAAGCCAATAACCGTAACAGCAGTGCCTGGGGTGATGGTGTGTATAAGTCGACCGACTATGGGAAGACATTCACCAATATGGGACTGGAAGAGACACACCAGATAGCACGCATCGCTACTCATCCCACGGATAAGGATATCCTGTATGTCGCTGCTGTTGGTCACCTGTGGGGCTATTCGGGCGACCGCGGGCTTTTCAAAACAACAGATGGTGGAAAGACATGGAAGAAACTGACCAACGGACTTCCTGATGATGGTAAGACAGGGTGCACTGAAATACGTATGCATCCCAAAAACCCTGATATATTGTATGCAGGTATGTACCACCGGCTCAGGACCCCCTGGTCCATGCACAGCGGCGGACCAAACGGCGGTATCTTTAAATCGGTCGATGGTGGAGAGAGCTGGACCAAATTGACCAATGGACTACCTGAAGGTCAGACAGGCAGGATAGGATTGTCAATATATTACAGCAATCCCGATATTATTGTCGCCTATGTCGAAGCCAGTGATAAACTGCCTGACGACCTCAGCATACCAGGACCGGGAGTATATCGCTCTGAAGATGGTGGTGAATCATGGAAATACCTGTACAGGCATATGAGCAGGCCTATGTACCATGGCCGGATAGAGATAAATCCCCTGGATGATAACCTGATATATGTTATTGCCCGGCAATATGCTTTCTCTGATGATGGTGGTAAGACATGGTCGGGCAAGCCATGGGGCGGTGCCGGGGGCGACGACCACGACCTGTGGCTCAGCCCGGTGGATAGGGATGTGTTTTATACCGCGGCCGACCAGGGTGCACACCTGACAGAGGACGGGGGGAAAACATTCAGGAACTTTACCAATATGGCAATAGGACAGTACTATGCCATAGGTGTTGATATGCGCGACCCGTACTGGATATATGGCGGGTTGCAGGATAACAGCAACTGGGGAACACCGAGCAATACCCGTGAAAGCAGGGGCATAATGACACACCATAGTATTGAGATAGCCGGCGGCGATGGTTTCCATAACCAGGTAGATCCAACTGATTGGAGAACAGTGTATACTGTCTGCCATGTAGCAGGCGTCGGCAGGATAAACATGGAGACAAGGGAACATAAATTCATCAGCCCTACACCCGCAACCGTAACTAATTTCATGGATTATGCCGAAGCCGATTATGAAGAGACACTGGTCGACTATACCATCGATCCAGGTGAAGGCTGGCTATGGAGGGATATACCCACAAGGTTGATCAAAGGCAGTACCCTGCCTCCCCATTTCCGATTTAACTGGAACTCACCACTGGTGCTGTCACCCAATAATCCGCGTACAATATACCTTGGTGGCAACCACCTCTTCAGGTCGGTCGACAGGGGTGAGACATGGACAATAATCAGTCCTGACCTTACAACCAATGACCCGGAAAAGAGAAACTCATCAGGCACGGGCGGACTGACACGCGAGGTAACAGGAGCAGAAAATCACTGCACAATAATAACAGTCGCTGAATCACCACTTAATGAGGAACTTATATGGGTGGGCACTGACGATGGTAACGTTCAGATTACCAGTGATGGCGGTAAAACATGGACCAATGTACGGTCCAATATAGAAGGTGTACCTGAATGTACCTGGGTAAGCAGGGTGGAAGCATCCCATTTTGAGCAGGGCAGGGCTTATGTGACCTTCGACGGGCACCGGTTCGACGATAATAAGGCATATGTGTATATGACCGAAAATTTTGGACAGACATGGCTTGATATATCGGGAAATATACCCCATGGAAATGCACTATATGTAGTACGGGAAGACTTTGTCAACCCCGACCTGCTGTTTGTTGGTTCAGAACTCATGTGCTTCGTATCAACAGACAGGGGCAGGACCTGGGAGCGATTTATGAATAATATGCCCACTGTAGCCTTCCACGACCTGAAAATTCACCCGAGGGATGCCGATCTTATAGCAGGTACCCATGGCAGGAGCCTCTGGATACTGGATGATATCACACCGCTGCAGCAGCTTACCGGTGAGGTAAGACAAAAGGATGTGCACATGTTTAAAAATCGCGTTGCTACGAAATGGCTCGAGCTGGATATGGGCGATGACCAGGTATATTTCGAGTTCAGGGGTGAGAATGCACCAAGGGGAGCCTCTGTATCCTTCTGGCTGAAAAATAAGCCTGCTGAAGAAATTAGCATGACGATTGAAGACATAGCAGGGAAGTATTCAAAGACCATCAGTTTTGAAGCAGACCAGGGCATTAACAGGGCACGATGGAACCTTGAGTTTCCAGTGACGGAGACTAAGATCGAAAAGTTCAGGCAGACCTTGCTCGCAGCCGTGGCAGAAATTGAAAAGGAGAAGCTCAGCAGAGAGCACACGTCACAGCTGGCAGGGATTAAGTCAACCATTGATTCAGCAGAAGGTATACGCGAACTTAACGATGCCTATATAGACCTTACCTTCAGCTTCGGCCAGTATGCAAAGGGACGACCCATCTTCGGCAAGCAGCTCAACAACTCAATAGAAGCCCCCGCCGGAAAATACAAAGTCACCCTGGATGTTGATGGTAAAGAATACTATGGTTTCGTAGAGGTACGTAATGATCCCTTGCTATAGTAAGTTTAAGTGGTTTAAGAGTTTAGAGGTTTAGATGTTTAATAAAAACAACTTTTCCCTCCTTTGCGAAAGGAGCGTATATAACTGATATACAATACTATAACTTTCTCCTCCTCTAAAGAGGAGGAGTACCCCTGACAGAGCGACTTGTGCTGAGCTTGTCGAAGCAAGCGATTGTCAGGGGGGAGGTGGTGTATTTATAAAACAGGCCTGGCTGATGTCGGATCCACACCATAAATGATAATTTTTTATTCTTCCTGCAAAATTTAACGACGCACTGGTAGTGCGTCGCTACATTGAAAATTATTATAATCTACCTGTAAAATTCCTTTTATAAACCTTATAAACCTTATAAACTTTATCAACCTTTTCCCTGCACCCTACCCCCTGCTCCCTGCCCTTAGTACACTTCCCACTCCTGCAGCCCCGACGCACACCTCTCATGCCGTTTCACGTACATACGCAGAGATGAGGTGGTCACCGGCTCAAAACTGAGCTCATTGTACTTGTATTTCTCCGTTCCGTATTCGTTCAGGGCCTTCACAAGCTGCCAGCGTTCATTGTCATCAAGGTAGAACAACTCCCAGGACTCCGGCACCCTGCAGCAGGTCCATGGTTTATGGTCATAATATGTGGTCATTGTTGAGGGCTCGTTATCGTACCAGTATACCCTGGCAGATGATACTGTCTCAGGTTTATCGAATATATACTGCACCCACTGTATGGTATCATCCATGGGCCAGCGGTAATAATTGGATATAGGTATATTCTGGTTGTATGGGATGACGTACTGGTCGTTAACGCCCGCCAGGGTGGTGGTGTCGTATGAGGATATCACCCTGCTCCTCGATGCAATTGTAAGCTCCTGGACGGGATGAGGTATAACAGCATTTTCCTTACAGGGTATCCATACCATCATCCCGGCCGGACCCCTGTTGGCCCATAGGTAATACGGTATGGCAGTTATTTCCTGCTCATTTATAAGGGGTTCATTGTTGCCCTGTTGCTTTTTGAAGCTGTAGCCCGTGGTGGTGATTGCGTATGTCCCATCAAGCAGCTCATCCCTCTTTTCCACAGTAAACACAGCCTCCGGCTCAATCATTATATTCTGCACTAGACCATCACTGTTATCAGGTCCCTCAAGACAGTAAACTATCGGCCCGCGCTGGATAGCAAACCTGCCCTTGTCATCTTCAACCCTGTCATTTGCAGCTATCTTACGTGTTTGCATCGGCAGTTCCATTATCACCACGTCACCGTCAGACCATTCCCTTTCTATAACTGCATAGCCATCCTCCATTGTGTAATTCATTGTCTTGCTGTTGATACTTATACTTGCCATTCCGGCCGGGTCATCCATAAAATAATACAGGGCAGAAGGAACAGGATTACCCAGGGTCCATCCCGGTATCCTTATCCTGAGGGTGAGATCATCGTTATCCATCGGATCAACTTTTATTCTTACCATCCCATCCCAGGGATATCCTGTTTCCAGGCTTATCTCCACCGGGCCATCTTCCAGTTCAACCCTGCTGTTGCTGCCAATGAAAAGGTTGACATACAGGTCGTTGTCTTTATGGGCATATATAAATCCAGGCACCTGCGGCATGAATCGCACTATATTAGTCAGGCAGCAGGGCACACCGTAGTATGATGCACGCTGGTATTGGCCGGTCGATGCCAGCGGATTAGGATAGAAGAAGCGGTCGCCTGATATTGACACTCCATCCAGGAGGCTGTTATACAGTATCCTCTCCAGCACGTCAATATAAGCAGCATTGCCTTTCAGGCGGAACATACGTTCGTTCCACAGTATATTGGCTATTGATGCGCAGGTTTCGTTATAGGCTGTAATATTGGGCAGGTAATACGGTTCGCCAAATGCCTCGTGGTCAGCATAAGCACCCGTGCCACCGGTGATATACAGTTTTGATGAAACCATGCTGTTCCATATCCTGTCTATGGCTGCTGCGTAGTCTTTATCTCCTGTCAGAGCCACTATATCGGTCACACCTGAGTACAGGTACAGTGCACGCACGGCATGACCAATAGGTTCTTCCTGGTTGGCGACTTTCTTATGCGACTGGCTGTATTCCGTGCCGTTGGGTCCGCGTGAATCGATAAAGAATTTCGACAGCTCAAGGTAATCCTCGTTCCCTGTTGCCCGGTACAGCTTCACCAGTGCCAGCTCCACCTCCGGGTGGAAGGGGTAGGAGACCAGCTTACCCGGGCCGAAGACTGACAGCAGCAACTCTGCATTTTTTTCAGCCACCTCCAGCATATCAGTCTTACCTGTAGCCTGGTAATGGGCTACGGCAGCCTCGTACATATGCCCCGGTCCGTAGAGGCCATGGGTTCCGCCCGTCTCACCGAAGTCATCCGTTCCCAGCCACCGCAGCGAGTCGGGCAGGGGAGTGCCATCGGGATTTGTCCGGGCTCGTCCCAGGTTGCCGTCGGGTTGCTGCGAATCCTTTACCATCTGCACCAGCGAGTCGGCAAGCACCTGCAGCTGCGGGTCATTTTCCGTCATCAGGTAATAGCACACTCCTTCAAGCACCTTATACAGGCTTGATCCGCCTATTCTGCCTTTATCATTCAGCTGTTCCAGCACGTAAGGCATGGTAACTTCGAGATTACGCTCTATCTTGTGGTTCCAGAAAGTGTCTGTCAGTTCCACATCGGAAAAGTGCACCGCTTCAACAGGATAATCTTTTGCTTTTTCACCGCATCCGGATAAAAGGACAGCTATAGTCAGGGATAGAATAATGAGGCTTCTGCTTTTCATACAATTGAAGTTTTTAATTTCTACCCCAAGTTATCCTATTATTTAACACAGGTCAATAAAAGAATGTGCTTCTACAACATGAAGAACCATTATTGATTATTCACTTCATCATTCGATATTCGATATTCAATATTCGATATTGGCTTCGCCGAGCTCGAATCCCTCACTCCTCTACTATCTCAACCCTCCTGTTCTTCGCCCTTCCTTCCTCAGTCAGGTTAGAGGCCACTGGTGACAGTGAGCTCACCCCGTATGCTTTCAGCTGGCCTGCATCAACGCCATAGCCCGACACCATCTTATCCATGACCGCCTTAGCCCTGTTCTCCGATAGGGACATATTGTTGTCGAAGTCACCCACATTATCGGTATGACCTACTATGAAGAACTTATTGTCCGGGTTGGCCTTAAGATATTCCGCGATATTCTTCAGTGCAGGCTCTGACTCGGATTTGATAGTTGCTTCCCCTGTATCAAAGAGCAAGCCGGAAAGCACGCTGTGACCTGATAACTGCAGGCCTTTTTCTATCGATCTTGCTGTCACCAGGCCTGTCTTCATCTCTTTCTCTTCTATCACATCCATAGAAGTAAGTATCCAGTCAGCGTCGTCATCGGATGAAATGTAAAGTACTATATAAACATTCCTTCCTTCATTAAGCCCGCTGGCCACAAGATACCTGAACCCCATTCTTCCGTCAGGATGGTCATAAGGTGATGACATCTTATTGATATCACCATAATAATTATAGAACCAGAACTCCCAGCCAGGCTGTTTTGCCATTTTATCCGACCAGGTAAAGAGCGTAGTGAAGTTAGCACTTTCAAGGGCCAGCTCATAGTTTTTATAGATCTCGAAAACCGTGTGATCACCCTGTGTGCTGTACTGTATCCTTGTTACTTCACCTTCGATATTAAGCACCTCCTCCACCTGTCCTTCCTCCTCGGTAAAGCCCAGGACAAGTGTATACTCATCATAATTCTTATGATCGTAGAATTCAATTACAGAACCTTCGAAGCGGGAGATAAGAGCATGGTCTTTCCCTCCCTCGATATCTGTATCTCTCTGTGCAAGGATGTTTACCGGAACCATCAATGCACAGACCGAAAAAAAGAAAAATACTTTCTTCATGATTAATACTTTATTGATCTTATGAAAAAAATTGATTGTTAGTAATACTGCCAACGAAAATATAAGTACACTACTAAATCATTAATCTTTAGTAGTTTTAAGAGATAAGGCATTTTTAATGGCCCTAATGGCACACCAAAACGCATAAGTTCCAGTCTAGGTGTTAAGATTATACAAATTACAAAATTCTGTGGAAATAAGCAAGATAGAACAATTTTTACGTTCAACGTTAAGCGTTCAGTGTTCAATGTTCCGGGTTCCATGCTCCTCGTTAGCTCAACAGCGAATGCTTCAGCATAAACGCTCAATCCCCTCAACAGTCACTCGGTTTGAATGTTTGAGATGTTTGAATGTTTGATTAATTTCTGTTCCTTCGTCTCTTAGTCCACAGTCTTCAGTCCACATTCCCCAATCTTCAGTCTGCAGTACTCCTTTCTTAATGCCGACTGCCAACTGCCGACTGCCGACTGAGGACTTATGTCTCATCTCTTGCCTCTTGCATCTCATCTCTTAGTCTCTAAGCCGCTCCGTCACTAAGTCCCTTTTCCTGCCCCCTGTTTCATCAGCCGACAATGTCAGACGTAGTTTTAACGAAGTCTGAAGGAGTCCTCGGGACGAAGGTAGTAACGTTGGAGGATCCTTTCTCCATTCTTATTTGCCTCGTATTCATTACTTTCTTAAATTTAACATATTAAACCATATAAACGGCCATGCCCAGCCTAATCCCCGGATACGAATACGACATCTTCATCAGCTACCGCCAGAAAGACAATAAGTATGATGGCTGGGTGACAGAGTTTGTAGAAAATCTTAAACGTGAGCTTGACTCGATGTTTAAGGAAGAAATAAGTGTTTATTTCGACATTAATCCTCACGACGGACTTCTGGAGACCCACGAAGTTGATGCTTCCCTCAGGGAAAAACTCAAATGTCTGGTATGTATACCGATAATTTCCCGGACCTATTGCGATCCCAAATCATTTGCCTGGGAACATGAATTCAAGGCTTTTATAGAACTGGCTTCCACCGACCAGTTCGGATTAAAGATAAAACTGCCAAACGGGAATATTGCAAACAGGGTCTTACCTGTGCGTATTCACGATCTTGACAGTTCTGACATCAGTTTATTTGAGTCTACCATTGGCGGAGTTCTGAGACCAGTTGATTTTATCTACAAGGAAACAGGAGTAAACCGCCAGCTCCGGGCAAAAGATGATGATATCATCAAAAGCCCCGGTCATGTACTCTACCGCGATCAGATAAACAAGGTTGCCCTGGCCGTCAGGGAGATCATCCAGAGTATGAGGTTGCAACTTGCCAGGGACAGGAAAAAAGAAAAAGAAATCCCGGGTGAGGAGAAAATTAAACAACAGGAGTATTTATCAGAAGAACAGTTAAGGCTTGAAAAAGACGAGTCAAAGGATAAAATCAAACCTGATCAGGCCAAACCGGAGAAAACCGGGAAAACAAGTCCTGCCTTTTTCAAACCCAAAATGCTGATCCCGCTGTTTATTCTGCTTTTCATCCTGGCTGGTGCAATTCTCCTGTTGAATCACAGGGCCAAAGTCAGGTGGGCTAAAGATGAAGGATTGCAGGAGATCGAGAGATTATATGACGAAGAAAATTATGTTGAAGCTTTCAATCTGGCCGGAAAAGCTGAAAGGTACATTTCAAAGGATTCTTTGTTAATGGAACGGCTCTCAAAAGTGGGAACAAAACTGACTATCCTCACCGACCCTCCGGAAGCAGATGTTTTTTGGAAGGCATACTCCGACACTTCCGATTCATGGCCGCATATCGGGCAAACTCCTATTGATGGCATCAAGATGCCTGTTCAAACATTCTATCGTTTCAGAATCGAAAAGACCGGTTACGAAACTGTTTTCGGTGCGACAAGGACAAGTGTTGATACTCTGTCACGTAAACTTTTTAAAACAGGAGAAATACCGCCGGGGATGGTATATGTTGACGGATACTGGGATGAAGTGAAAAACACCTGGGAGGAAGAGTATGGATCCTTTATTGATAAATATGAAGTAACTAACAAACAGTATAAAGAATTTGTTGATAAAGGAGGCTACAGGAACCATGCCTATTGGACGAATGAATTTATCAAAGATGGGAAAAAACTTTCGTTTGATGAAGCCCTGTCGAAGTTCATTGATAAAACGGGAAGGCCCGGCCCTTCAACATGGGAAGCAGGTGATTATCCCGAAGGGCAGGATGATTACCCTGTTAGAGGTGTAAGCTGGTACGAAGCAGCTGCCTTTGCTGAATACTCCGGGAAAATACTTCCGACTGCTGATCACTGGGATAGTGGTGTGGGTTTCTACTGGCCTTCCATTTGGACTAATTTCGGACCAGAAATATATCCTTTAAGTAATATAGATAGTAAAGACCTTGTACCAGTAGGCAGAAAAAAAGCTATATCATGCTTCGGTGCATACGATATGGCCGGTAATGTAAGAGAATGGTGCTCGAATGAATCAAGTAATGGACGAATTATAGCAGGTGGAGGATGGGATGATGCAAGCTATGTTTTTGAAACCTGGAATCAGCTTCCTTCTTTTGACCGCTCTCCCCAGAATGGATTCCGGTGCGCTTTGTATATTGATAAAGAAAGAATTCCCGGAACTGCTTTCAGATTTATCGAGTTATCGACCAGAGATGAGAGGGATTATTCCAGGGAAAACCCGGTCCCGGAACAAACATTCCAGATTTATAAAAACCAGTTTCTATACGATAGGACTGAACTTAACGCAAAAATTGAAGAGAGAGACAATACTCCAAACGACTATATCATCGAGAAAGTAACTTTTGATGCAGCTTATGGAAAAGACAGGATGATCGCATATCTTGCTCTTCCCAGGAACGCATCCCCTCCATACCAGGCACTTATTTTCTTTCCGGGCTCAATGGCTATCCGTTATAAAGATCTGAAAACAAACAGATATGGACCTGAAGCTTTAGAGTTTGTTTTAAAAAGCGGCCGGGCAGCGGTGTTCCCGATCTATTTCGGAACCTTTGAAAGAAATGACAATCAGGTACGGAAAAGTGACGCCGAGCACAGTCATCAGTATACTGAAAATTTGATCAAGTGGGTAAAAGATTTCAGCAGGTCGATTGATTATCTGGAAACCCGCCCCGATATAGATATTGATAAGCTTGGATTTTACGGATTTAGCTGGGGAGGACGATTAGGTGCTATTATCCCGGCTGTTGAAAAACGCCTGGCAGTTAACATATTGGTCCTGGGTGGATTCAATCCCTTTAGTCCATACCCGGAAGCTGATGAAATCAATTACGTTTCTAGGATCAGCATTCCTACCCTGATGCTGAACGGTAAATACGATTCCTCTTTTGACCTTGATAATCAGGTTATTCCATTCTTCCGCCTTATTGGAACCCCGGAAGCAGATAAGCGTCTTTGTATATATGAATCAGGGCATTATATTTCACAAAAATATAAGGTAAAGGAGGTTCTGGAATGGCTGGACAAGTATTTCGGACCGGTGAATTATTTACATGAAGAATAAAAAAAGGTAAGCAGAATCCTGCCGTATAAACAAAAATAATCCCCACCTCTGCGTAATCAGCGCTAATCAGCGCAATCTGCGTTTCTCATCTCTCATCTCTCATCGCTCTTATCCTAATCGGTCCCATTAACCCTGAAGATACCAGCTCCGACTCCCTCGTATAATACCTGTAAGTAGTATACGTATACCTCGCCTCAGGATCTACCTCATCGCCTATCAACCTGTTAACCCACAGGTTAGCTACCTGTATCTCAAGATGATTGGTTCCTTCCTGTATGGCACCCGACAGGTCAAGCTGCCACGGAGCACACCATGCCACACCCATGTCTTTGCCGTTAAGTATCACCCTCGCTATATGGTTCACCTTTCCCAGGTCTATGTATACAGGTCCCTCCGGTATTTCAGGCAGCTCAAATGATTTATGGTAGCTGGCTATCCCTGAATAATACCTTATCCCTCCTTCAGGCCTTGAGGTCCAGTCGACCAGCGAATCAAACACTACCTCTGCCGGGCCACCCCATGCAGTGTCAAATGATACTGTCCATGGACCCTCCAGCTCAAGAATGGTCTTCTCAGCGGAGAAGTTTGACCTCTCTGCTTGTTCTGCTGCACGTTTCCCGCGTCCCGTGAATACTACGAAATAGCCCTGGTAGGCGTCCAATTTAACCGGTATGGTGGTCATCCCATCATGGTGATGGTATTCAGGAAGTGGACGGATCTCCCCCGTAAGCGGATCCCATAATTCAGGAACACCCTTTCTTACACGGAAGGTGCAATTAGTATTAATAAGCTCATCACTCGTGTTTGAAATAAAATAAATATCCATCTCCCCGTTGCGGCGATGGGTGTAGCGCACAGGACCCTCAGACCGGAAATCTTCCTGCACACCCATCTCTTTAAGGACATAGGCTGTCGCCTCGTAATGAGGGTAGAGCTCACCCTGTATTTCTTCAGATAAGCTGCCACCCCAGGTAATGCTGCCTTTTCCACAGCTTATTTTAGTTACTTCAGATGGGGGCTCAAAGCCGCCCCATATCTCTTTTGAGAGGTTATATACAATAGAATCACATTCAGGATAATTAACCAGGCTCGGCGACTTTACCGGTGGCCCACCGACAATAACAGCTCCCTGCTTTGCAAGCGATTTGATCTTTTGTAGCAACTCCGGTGTCATAGTATCATATATTGGCATCACAAGAATATGGTATGATGCCCCGCCGGGAAAAACGATCTTTCCATCTTTCACCTTCGCCATATTCATCAGCATTAATGGAGAAATGCCGTCGAAATTATATCCCCGGCGGTCCGGTATGCTGTCACTACCACTTAAGGCAGATTCCGGCGGCCTGAATATATGAGGTGCTCCTTCAGGTGTCAGGTACAGCACATCTGCAATATACTGTCCCTGCTGCAGCATGTACTGGCATCTGGTTATATAACGATGGTATTCACCTACCATGGTCCACCATGTCTGTCCCCTGTCCCAGTGCACCCCGTAAGGTCCCATGGTCATGCCCGGGCGCAGGCTGTCGCCCAGCGATTTATGCACGAATGTATGGTACACAAAGCGATTGATGCCTGCACAGAAGGCCCAGTCGCCCTGGTTCTTCATAGACCCCGGGTACATCTTCCATGCCTCATTACTCAGTGCCGTGAATGCTTCCGCTGCCAGCACCGGGCGGCCATGGATATGGGCTATTGAACCCGATTCAAAGACGCTATAAGTGGTATTGAACCCATACCCTTTGCTCCAGAACTCGCACATAGGCACATCGGCCGGCGATCCCAGGTCCAGGTCGGCTGTGGGATTCATATCATAGGGTTCAATGGATAAGCCGAAGCCGTATTCACGGCTAATATCCTTTATCCTGCCCACGTGGTTCTCCATCACGAGCTCCTGTGACGTTATCCTCATATCCCAGAGGAAGCGCTCAGTCTGATCCGGGCTGCCCACTATTTTTCCATCATATGCCGGCAGCCATGGCAGGGGGTCATAGCCCCTTCGTTTCATGAATTCATCCATAAATCCCTCGGTCCAGTTCTGAGCCCCCATCTCCCAGCTGTCCATATGGATAAAGGTCCACCCTCTATTTGAACCCGGTCCAGGGCGACCGGTCTTTTCAATGAGCTTTCCCAGGAAATTATCAAAATGGTGGTTAAAAGCCGTGGCACTGAACTTATCACATTCAAAGCCTATTCCCGGTCTTGGTGCCGGGCGGGTGACAGCCCCGTTATTGCGTAAACCGAACCGCATGATGGTCCAATTGCCTTCAGGCACCTCCCAGGTGAAACGGCCATCATCCTGCATGTATGCTGTCACATTAATAACCTCTTGCTCCGGGATTATTGCACCTGCTGGTACGTCCGGGTATTCAGCTTGGGCCTGCAGGAAAGGCTTTACTCCCTCCTGTGATGAATAGGGAGAACGATATACCAGGGCCTTTTCGGTAATATCTTTTATCCTGGTAGTGTCTGATGGAGCAGGGAAGGCCAGGACTATTACATCTTCATAATATTCAAGCCATCGCTTTTTCATCTCCGTGCCAAGGCTGTTCTCACCGAATATGGGAGGGTGGGGTGGTGGAACGGGCAGCTGTATATCGCATTCACCCGGCCCTTCCACCGTGGTTGAAGACGACACCAGGTGTCTCATCGATTCTTCCGGTTTTACCCAGGGACCGCCCGAGCCTGTCCAGCCCGGACCGACACCCATTGTTATCTCTATGCCCAGCCTTTCCGCTTCACGCACCGCATGAACAAATAGTTCCTGCCACTCGTCGCTGAGGAAATCCACCGGTCCGCGTGGTACATCCACGTTCACTTCCAGGAACACCAGGTTACCGATCCCTGCCTCTTGCATCGATTCCAGGTCAGCCGTCATCTCCCCGCGCGACAGGTTACCATCCATGAAGTACCAGTACACCCCCGGCTTTGCCGTATCGGGAGGCTCCCTGAATGACTCTGCCAGGGTCTTATAGTCCACCACCCAGGTATCCCCGGTCCTTCTGTTACAACAGGTTATAATAATGATAATCAAACCCGTGACTATGAACACTATCGGATACCGCAAAGCCCGTTTCATTTTGATAATACTGATTTACCCCTGCTTATCAAAATTATACTTATTTCATGCAAATTCAAACAGAATTGTTGCATCACATAGTCATCAATTACTTTTAAAAGTAATTTTTACCTCATAGATGCGTTAATCAAATAGTGAGCCTGATCTTTTAAAATTTTGACCTATGAGAAAAATGAAAAAGTTACAGTACAGGTGTATATTTATTATTGCTTTCATGGTAATGATATCTATTGAAGGCTATAGCCAGAGACCCCTTCCGGATGAACTCCTCAGAAACCCGATAGAGGGACAAATTAAATATATAGAGGAACATACCAGGATTTATGAAAACTACCGGGCAATAAGGGAGGATATGTTTCAGAAAATCAACAGTAACATTATGGATTCTCTAACAGCGAACAAAATTGAGATTACCGGATTAAATAATCTTATCTCAACCCTGAACAGTGCCAATGATTCCCTGAATAATTCACTTGAAGAGACAATATCCAGCCTGCAGGAAGTTACCCGGACAAAAAACAATATCAGACTTTTTGGCATGAAAATCAATAAGGTAGCCTATAATTCAATTATGTTGACAATTATTGCAGGATTAATAATTGTGCTGGCAATAGGATTTACCGTGTTTAAAAGAAACAGGTTTGTAACCATCAAAACCAGGGACGAATTTAAGAAACTTAATGAGGAGTTTGAAACCTATCGCCAGTCTTCCAGGCTAGCCCGTGAAAAAATGACAATGGATCATTTCAGAGAAATAAAAAAGCTGAAGGGAATCTGATTTCTCGGGGCGCTCAACAGCGAATGCTTCAGCATGAGCGCTCAATCCTCTCAACCTTTCTGAGTCCAGCCTCCGTTTAAGTCGTTGAAGAGTTTAAGAGTTTAATGATTTACTCTTATCATAAACCACTTAAACCACTTAAACTTTTCAACTCTAACAGATTCTTCCTTTTTATACTATCCTAAATCATTTAACAGTAAGTAAATTGTTAATCGTTGGTTGCTTTCCCTGCTCCCTGCTCCCTGCTTTGTCCTCCGAAGCTTTAGCGAAGGAGGACCCCCTAAACATTTTTAATAAATAATAAATACTTTTGCATCTAGAAAACATATCACCTTAATAAAGAAATAAAATGAAGAACAAATCAAAATGTATTACCTGCATGGCAGCACTGCTGTTTCTGGCAGCCTGCACACCAAAAGCGCCCACCGACCTCACGCAAACCGGTTTTATTCCCCAACCCGCAAGCGTTACCGCCACCGGCGATGCTTTTAAAGTATTTGCTACTACTGCGGTTTATTATCAGTCCGGAGCGGAAGGCTTGCAACATACCGCTGCGTACCTGGCAGGACAATTGATCGGGATTTCAGGGCTGACCATTAGTACCGAGGCTGCAGACAAGGCACCGTCAAGGGGAATTTACCTTGAAGTGAGCGATGATGATGCCGAACTGGGTAGCGAGGGGTATGAGCTGAACATCGGCAAAAGACTGGTGACCATTAAAGCCGGTTCAGCGGCCGGTTGTTTCTATGGCGGTCAAACCCTGCTGCAAACCCTTCCCGTGAAAGCTGCTGAGGGCGAAGAACTGACCATTGCCACCGGTACGGTCCATGATTTTCCGGAATACGTCTATCGCGGTTTCATGCTCGATGTGGCGCGCCATTTTTTCGGTGTTGAGGATGTTAAGAGAGTGATCGATTTGCTGGCTGTTTATAAAATGAACGCACTCCACCTGCACCTTACCGACGACCAGGGCTGGCGCATTGAAATCAAGTCGTGGCCGATGCTCACCGAAATAGGAGGCAGCACGGAAGTGGGCGGCGGCGAAGGAGGGTTCTACACGCAGGAACAGTATGTCGAAATTGTGAAATATGCACAGGAGCGGCACATTACCATCATTCCGGAGATCGACATGCCGGGACATACCAATGCTGCCCTGGCATCTTATGCGGAGCTGAACTGCGATGGCAAAGCCCGGGAATTGTACACCGGGACCGACGTGGGCTTCAGTACCCTTTGTACCGACAAGGAGATCACCTATCAGTTTGTGGATGATGTGGTGAAGGAGATTACGGCTCTTACGCCCGGTCCGTGGTTTCACATTGGTGGCGATGAATCCCATGTAACGGCACACGACGACTATGTTTATTTTATTGACCGTGCACAGGACATTGTGGTAAAATATGGGAAAAAAGTGATTGGCTGGGACGAGATTGCCAATGCCACCCCGGTGGAAGGCACCACCGTTCAGTTCTGGGCCGATGTTGAAAATACCACCATGGGAGTGGAAAAAGGAGCCAGTGTGCTGATTTCTCCGGCAGCACGTGCTTACCTGGATATGCGGTACGACTCCACTACTTACCTGGGATTGCACTGGGCAGGGTACATTGAAGTGGATCACGGGTATACCTGGGATCCGGCAACCCTGGTCGAAGGGGTCACAAAAGAAAACATCCTGGGTGTGGAAGCGCCACTGTGGACCGAAACCATTACCAGCATGGACGAACTGGAATACATGGTTTTCCCGAGGCTGCCCGGCTACGCCGAGATAGGGTGGACGACCCCGGCTCTCCGGAACTGGGAAACTTACAAACTACGTTTGGCTGACCACGGCAAACGCTTCGAAGACCTTGATATCGACTTTTACCGCTCGCCGCTGGTACCCTGGAGCGAGTAGTCCCAAGGTTCCCCCTTTCAAGGGGGTTAGGGGGATGTCCTTATACTGTTGAATCGTTAAATCGAGAAGGGTGAGCCCCGAGGCCCCTAGATTCCGCAGGCCTTTACTTTTTGAATAAATCTATTCTAAAATAGTTATTTTAACTATAAAATATTTTGTTTAGAAAGCAGATTTAATTTACAGCCTTCTCTCAACGTGG
>Ga0315532_1000163_pt1 | contig 53691 bp, 42 predicted proteins | sample SalMarWE160370MG_FD_203082 | JGI IMG/M metagenome (GOLD analysis project Ga0315532, IMG submission 203082) | Salt marsh sediment microbial communities from the Plum Island Ecosystem LTER, Massachusetts, United States - Salt Marsh Sediment WE1603-70 ...
CCTGTTGGGATGATATTTAATCCCGAAACAGCCCGAAATGAAATGATTAATTTCTGGGAAGTTCTGTTTAATCCGGTTGCGGTTGATAAATTCCTTCACACAATATCGTCGGGTTTTCTGTTGGCCTCAATGTTTGTACTTGGAATAAGTGCATGGTATCTTCTGAAAAAAAGGGAGGAGTGGCTGGCGAAAAGAAGTATTCTCATTGCAGCAATCTTTGGTCTTTTTTCAGCATTGCTGGTTGCCTATACAGGTGATACTTCAGCAAGAACCCTCGCTAAAGTACAACCTGTAAAATTTGCCGCATTTGAAGCTCTGTATGACGGGAAAGAGGATGCTGGCCTGGTGATGGCAGGATTTTTGAAAGATTCTGACAACAGAATAGGACAGAATAACATTAAGGATTTTGTCTTCAGGATCGAAATACCAGGATTCCTCTCTGTTATGACCGGTGGGAACAGAGATACCTGGGTAGCGGGAATCAAGGATCTCGTTAATGGTAATCCTGAACAGGGATTATTGGCTGTCAGGGAAAAAATGGAGCGGGGTAATCTTGCAAAGGACCTACTGCTGGACTATAAAAGAGCCAGGTCTGTGAATGATACTAAGCATATTGAGACCTTAAAGGAAATTTTCCGGGATAAAGATTTCATTGACAGCTATTTCCGGTATTTTGGGTATGCCTCACTGGGGAGGCCGGAAGATGCAATACCAAATGTCCCGATTGCATTTTATAGTTTTCACCTGATGGTTATACTGGGCTTTTTCTTCATACTGGTTTTTGCTCTTGCCCTCTATTATCTTTTCAGAGACTCTCTTACCAGGCACAGGTGGTTCCTGTGGATTGCTCTTTTCTCAATACCACTGCCTTATATCGCAGGTGAACTTGGGTGGGTCCTTGCGGAAATGGGACGCCAGCCCTGGATTATACAGGACCTGATGGCGGTGAACACTGCTGTAACACAAATAGATCCTGGAGCAGTAAAAACTACTTTTATTCTGTTTGCAGTTATGTTCACTGTATTGCTGTTTACTGAGATCTCAATAATGATAAGACAAATAAAAATTGGTCCAAAACATTAGGAGGGATAACCATGGTAACAATAATATCACATCTTTTTCTTCAGCATTACTGGTGGATAATTATCTCCCTTCTGGCAAGCCTGCTGGTCTTTCTTATGTTCGTTCAGGGTGGTCAATCAATGATATTTTCACTGCCGAAGAATGAGTCGCATAAGACAATGATAATTAATGCAATGGGAAGAAAGTGGGAGTTCACCTTTACCACTCTGGTTACATTCGGAGGAGTCTTTTTTGCATCATTCCCACTTTTTTATGCGACAAGTTTCGGTGGAGCTTACTGGGTATGGATCGCAATCCTGTTCAGTTTTATTATTCAGGCAATTGCCTATGAGTACAGATCCAAACCTGCCAATATATTCGGGCAAAAAACATTTGATATATTCCTTTTCCTGAATGGTTCTGCCGGACCGTTTCTTATTGGTATTGCGGTTGCAACCTTTTTTACCGGGTCCCGGTTCAGTATCAATGCTTTGTATCAGGTAAAATGGGCTACATCGTGGCATGGACTTGAAGCTCTTCTTAATGGCAGGAATGTTGCACTCGGACTGGCAGTACTGTTTCTTGCCAGAACAAATGGGCTGCTCTATATAATCAATTCAGTTGACAATGAAGATCTTAAGCATAATTCGATTAATAAGCTTATAGTCAATTCGATAACATTTCTGATTTTCTTCCTGTTTTTTATAGTAACACTCCTTGTATCATCCGGGTTTGCAGTAAATTACAGTACCGGGGCTGTTACCATGGAGAGATTTAAATATCTGCATAATCTTATTCAGATGCCGATGGCCCTGATCCTGTTCTTAGCAGGAGTAACAGGGGTTTTATATGGTATTGGAGTAACTGTTTTTAAGGGGTGCCGCAAAGGAATATGGTTTACAGGAGCTGGCACTGTGCTGACTGTATTCTCCCTTTTTCTGATCGCCGGATTCAATGGAACTGCTTTTTACCCGTCAGTTCAGGATCTGAGTAGTTCATTGACTATCAGGAATGCCTCCTCCAGTTTGTTTACACTTAAAACAATGATGTATGTATCATTTATCATCCCGTTCGTTGTCGGATATATCTGGTACGCATGGAAATCGATAAATGACAGGAAAATAACTGAAGAAGAAATGAAATCGGACGGGCATGTTTATTAAGGTATCGGATTATTATAAAACAAATGATAAAACAATAACAAATGTATCTTAACGAAATACTACAGTACCTTATCTGGCCGGCATTTATTCTGGTCAGCTGGTCTGCAATTGAGTTCGCTTTAATTTTCTACGAAAAGAAATTTCAGGAAAAGGAAGAAACATCTGAAAAATCATCGTAGGTTTGCGCGATGAAACAAAGAGTGGTGAATGGAAATCCTGTACGCACCCCGGAACATTCCAGGGAGCCGGAGTAAAAGCATTGAAATGGCTCCAGAGGATTAAGGATGAATTCAACCTTAAAATTGCAGTTGAAGTAGCCTTTCCGCACCATGTTGAAGTATGTCTAAAGCATGGCATTGATGTATTTTGGATAGGTGCCAGGACTGTATCAAATCCTTTTTCTGTTGAAGAGCTGTCCGCAGCTTTTTGTGGAAAAAGTATTGACCCTTATTCATCAGGAATCAATACGTATTCAGACAAATATTCTCAATAATCTTAAAACAAACAGGGAACGCTGGTCAGAAGAGGAGTGATATAAGTGAAACAATAATATAAAGAGGTATTACTAAAGGAGCTGCCTTTATTCCAAATATTGCAAGAGAGATAAGTACCAGCAAAGCAAGAAGATACCTGCCTTCGTTACCCTTTATCCTGAAATTCGGAATTTTAAATGAAAGGAATTGCAGATTACTAACCATAAGGATTGAAAGGATAACAGTAAGAATATCAAGTCCGATGAGCGATCCGGCAAACGATTTAATTATCGAGGAATCTGAATAATTTGCTGCAATAACAACTGAAATAACAGCAAGAGCATTTGCCGGCGTGGGTAGACCCCTGAAAGAGGTAGCTTGAGAGGGATCGATATTGAATTTGGCAAGTCTTATAGCAGCACATACCGGCATTATTACCGGAATAGAAATAATAACAAGGAGCATTATTGCTTCGAGTCCGGAGCTATAAACACCTGGTAAAGGCATGGCATTGCTGAGAAGCCTGTAGATGATAAATCCTGGTGCAGCACCGAAACTGACAAGATCAGCCAGACTGTCGAGCTCTTTCCCTATATCAGAATAGGCTTTCAGAATTCTGGCAGAAAAACCATCCAGAAAATCGAAGATCATTGCAACCAGAATGAGCCACGAAGCAGTAGTCAGATCTCCGTTTGCAGCAAAGATTATTGCAATGAATCCTGAAGCCAGGTTAAGGGAAGTAAGGAAATTGGGAAGATGTTTCATTCCGGCAAAATGAAAATTATTGTACTGGAAGGGAATAAAATTACGATTATTTTATTTATAAATATAAACAAATACCATGGAGGGACTTTTTTACCCTTCTCTTCGCTTTCGCGCAGCTCTACGTCTTCCATCGGCCACCAAAGGCTGTCGCTTACGCTCCCTAGCTTCAGCGACGGAGCGGGGAGCTTCAGCGTAGGCGCACGGGGAAGCAAGGTCAGCGAAGCAAAGTGGAGGTGTGGAGGGTATTTATATTACCTTTTTCTTATTTTTGCGTGAATTAACAGAATACAGATGATTGACTTCACTAATGTGAAAATTGCCGTTGATTTTGACGGAACAATTGTTGAACATGAATATCCAGAGATAGGCAGGGAGAAGCTTTTTGCTTTTCAGACACTGAAGGAACTTGAGAAAATGGGGGCAAGGCTTATTCTGTGGACTTTCCGTACAGGGAAGGAATTAGATGAGGCGGTTGAGTATTGCCGCAAGAACGGAATTGAATTTTACGCGGTGAATAAGAATTATCCTGAAGAAATATTTGATGACACTGTAAGCAGAAAAATTGATGCAGATATCTATATCGATGACAAGAATGTCGGAGGATTTCCAGGCTGGAGTGAAGTCTGGCAGATTCTTGTTCCTTTCGAGATTCATGAGAAAGAGGCTGAAAGACGTATTGCTGCAGCAAGGAAAAATAAGATAAAAAGGTTTTTTGGAAAAAAAGATAAACCAGATGAGACCAAATGAATATTTCGGGTATATTGTATCAGTCTTATTAATGTTGCTTATTATATGGACAATTTCATGTTCAGGTCGACCGGGCAAAACCATAGAACAAAAGCCGGAACCGGTCATTACTGAAACTGAACAGCAACCTGCAAGGCTCATAAAAATGTTATCTCCTTCCGAAAATGAGGAATACAAAACAGGAAATCAGATAAAAATATCGGTGGCTCCTGAAGTCAATGACAGACCTCCTGATTCGGTGATGATATACTTTGATGGCAGACAGGTTTCAGTACTTAACTCCGCACCCTGGGAATATACTGTTCCTTACGGGTTTACCGGTACAACAGGCAGAAAATCGGTTAAGGCCGTCGGTTACAGAAATAAAAGATTTCAGACAATTACACTTTTTATAATTGTTTTTTCAGACATTATTCCCAAAAATAATGGTTTTAAAATTGTACATACTTATCCTCACGACAGTGAGGCATTTACCCAGGGGCTGTTTTATGATAATGGATTCCTTTATGAAGGTACAGGACAGGAAGCTGGTTCAAGTCTTCGGGAAGTTGAGATTGAATCGGGCAAGGTTCTCCGGCAACTCCATCTCGAATCATCATTATTCGGAGAGGGAATTACCCTTTACGGCGACCGTATTTACCAGGTGACATGGCAGAATAAGGTCGGTTTTGTATATGATAAAAACACTTTCCGGCAGATCAATAAAATTTATTACCAGACCCAGGGCTGGGGACTGACGACTATGAACGATAAAATAGTTATGAGTGACGGATCGAATGTTTTGTATTTTTTTGAACCTGAATTATTTACAGTTGTTTCGCGCATTGAAGTTTACGATCATGAGAAGAAGGTTGACCAGCTTAATGAGCTTGAATACATTAATGGTGAAATCTGGGCTAACGTATGGATGTCTGACCTCATTGCCAGAATAGATCCGGCTACCGGCAAAGTAAATTCTTATATCAATCTAACCACCCTTTATCCTGAAGCGCAACGAAGAGAAACAGGTGCTGATGTTCTGAACGGTATTGCTTACGATCCTCAGGGCAAAAGGATTTTCGTAACAGGCAAGAGATGGCCAAAGCTTTATGAGATAAGGATCACGGAATAAGCTTTGTTCCATATACTATTTGTATTGCAGCCGGGATGATGCTGAATTCTACAGGAGTGTGTCCGAGCGATTCCCCGTCAGCTTCTGCAAATAATACCTGTTCTGACCGCACTATAAGGTTATTACTGCGGTATCCGTCAACTTTTGGATGGCTTAAGATTGTGCCGTCGTAGAGTATCTTCAGGCTTCTGATTATTTCAATCCTTCCCATCTCTCTGATTACTGTAATGTCAAGAAGGCCATCGTCCGGTACAGCATCAGGTGTTTGTCTCATTCCTCCGCCACAATACCTTCCGTTACCAACATTGATTGAAAAAATCTTACACCTATTCGTATTGCCATCAATGATAATGTCTGCAACTGGCTTTTTATATGAAACAAGACTTGTTAACAGGTTATAAAAATAAATAGCATTATTGCTTTTTCCCTTGTCTTTCTGTTTATTGGTTTTTCTTACCACCATTGCTTCAAATCCGAGACCGGCTATATTAATAAAATATCTCCTGTGAGGTTTGTCACCGTAATAGTAATCTATCACTCCGATATCGTGCAGTAAAAGCTTATTTTCTTTGATTACATCAATTGCTCCTTCATAGATAAGTGGGATTCCGAACATACGTCCCCAGTCGTTACCGGTGCCAACCGGCACCATTCCCACTGCAATATCTTTCGGAGAACAGACCTCCTGTATAAAGCTCCCGTTAACTATCTCATTCAGAGTACCATCACCGCCAACGCAAACTATCTTCCTGAATCCTGCTTTTATGGCATCTCTCGTAAATTCAATTGCATGACCCTTTTTTTCTGTAAACTTAATATCTAAGGGGATGCCGGCTTTATCAAAAAGAGCAGTAATTCTCTTCCAGTCTTTTTCCCCTTTACCGTTCCCTGCATTTGGATTAACGATAGTAAACCATTCGTTACGCACTGGATTATCTGGCATGTGTAATTTGATTAAATTTTTTGTAAAGATGTGAATAAAATGGAAAACAGGATGTTTTGTTCCTGAACGGCTCAGGGAGGAAAGAAATTTACTGCCACAAACCTGCCTGCTGGCAGGAAGGGGTACAAAGAGACTAAGTTTCACAAAGACAATATATTAAGTATGCGATTGCAAACAAGGTGTGTTAATAAAATGTTGAAAACCGCAAAAAAATTGTTTACAATTACATTATTGGAGTTCGGCACCGCTGGATCAATAAATAGTAAATTTGAAGCTCAAAATATTTGAAGAAACATAAATAAATACATATGGGAATGATCATAGCAATAGCAAACCAAAAGGGTGGAGTAGGGAAAACAACAACAGCAATAAACCTTGCAGCAAGTCTTGCTGCTCTTGAAAAAAAAGTACTGATTGTTGATGGCGATCCTCAGGCAAATGCAACCTCGGGTATCGGCATTGATACCCGCCAGATAAGGTCCACTATTTACGATTGTCTTATTGACGGTCAAGAACCGCATGATGCAGTGCACCAGTGTGGCATTGAAAACCTGTCAATAATGCCTTCGAATATCGACCTCGTAGGTGCTGAGATTGAGATGCTTGATAAACCTGAAAGGGAAAAAATAATGAAAGGGATTCTTAAAAAAGTAGAAGGTGATTTTGACTATGTATTTATTGATTGTTCACCATCGCTGGGACTTCTGACCGTTAATGCACTGACTGCTGCACATTCGGTTATTATTCCTGTTCAATGTGAATATTTTGCACTTGAAGGGCTCGGCAAGTTGCTAAACACCATAAGGATCATTCAGAACAATCTTAACATGGATCTTGAGATTGAAGGTTTTCTTCTGACAATGTACGATTCAAGACTAAGGTTATCGAACCAGGTTGCAGAAGAGGTTAACAAGCATTTCCAGGAGATGGTCTTCAAGACCATTATACAAAGAAACATTAAGCTGTCCGAAGCACCTAGTTTTGGCCAACCTGCCATCCTGTATGATGCTGATTCGCGTGGATCGGTTAATTACCTTAACCTTGCCAAAGAACTGATAGAGAAACATGAAGTTAAAGTACAGCAAAACTGAATAAATCTTAGCATTTACCAGAAATAGTAATTAAATGGCAAAGAAAAATGCGTTAGGAAGAGGACTCGGTGCGTTAATTGATGGCGTGGAAAAGGAAATCCTTGAAAGGAAAGTGGAAGCTAACCTTGATATTTCTGTAGATTCTATTGATGGTAATCCTTTTCAGCCCAGAACCAGTTTTGATGAACAGGCAATGGAAGAACTGGCAAGATCCATTAAAAAACTGGGTCTTGTACAACCGCTTACCGTGCGTGAAACAGGTAATGGCAGATATCAGCTCATTGCGGGAGAAAGAAGACTCAGGGCAGCACGGATAGCCGGTCTTTCACGTGTACCCGCATACATCAGAACTGCTGATGATCAGGCTATGCTAGAACTGGCACTGGTTGAAAATATTCAACGCGAAGATCTTGACGCCATGGAGGTGGCAATAAGTTTTCAGAGACTCATCGAGGAGTGCAAATTAACTCAGGAACAATTGAGCGACAGAGTCGGTAAACAGCGTTCAACTGTCGCAAACTACCTCAGGTTACTCAAGTTACCCGCAGAAATACAGCTTGGAATCAGGAACAAGCACCTTATGATGGGTCACGCACGTACCCTTGTTAATATAGAAGATCCTAAAAAACAGATAAACATCTACTACCGTATCATCGACGGTGATCTGTCTGTCCGTCAGGCAGAAGATCTGGTCAGATATATCCAGGCTGAGAAAAGCAAAGATCCTGCAAGGATTGAAAAGAAGAAGAAGCTAAATGAAGATTTCATACAGCTATCTGAGCATCTGAAAAAGATATTCTCGACCGATGTCAACTTCCGGATCAATGAACAGGGAAAAGGTAAAATAGTTATCCCATTCGATAATCCTGAGGAGATGGAGCGCATTTTGAGTGTGTTTGACCGCCTTAACTCCTGAAAATAATTATCTTTGTCGCGCTGATATACAGGTAATGGAGGCAAATACCTGTAAATATTTGTTTTGAGCGCAGTGAAAAAAATAGTGATTATTATTCTCATGCAATTATTTTGTGTTCAGCACATGATTTTTGCACAGGATACAATCTCTGTTATGTCCCGGAAAAGCAGGACTTTCAAACCGGAACCACTGAAAGCAACTATGCTGGCAGTTGCATTTCCGGGTCTCGGACAGGTATATAACAGGAAATACTGGAAAATACCGCTCGTATATGCAGGTTTCGGAGGCATCATTTACAGTATAAGTTTTAATACTACGTACCATAACAGGTTTATGAAAGCTTATCAGGATTTTACAGATGAAATACCCGAGACAGCAAGTTATGCTGAATATATAAGAGGGACCGATCCGTCGGAGTATGATCCTGTTCTTTATCCCGATACATATAATCCTTCCACTGCCTCCTGGGTCAGGGATCAGCTCTTATTAAGAGTGGATTATTATAAAAAGTATCGCGATCTTTCGTATATAGGAATTGCAGCCTGGTATCTTTTATCTATTTTAGATGCGAATGTTGATGCCAGTCTGTTTAATTTTGACATAAGCAACAACCTGGATCTTGAAGTGGTTCCTGAGCAGGTGCCTGCACCCGGATTCACTGGAGCAGGATTACACCTGAGCCTTAAAGTGACATTTTAATAGTAATTGAATCATGAGACTTAAAGTTTTATTTTTTACCATCTTTTGTGCGATTCTGCAAGCTTACGGATCTATTGAAAACGATACAATTATTCTTAAAACGGATATAGAAACAGAAAAGATCACGAGAGATCTCGACAGCCTTGTCAACAGCTGGTATGTAAAAATGGCCCTTAAGGATTTACCTGAGGATTTTATGAGCGATTCGGTCGGAATACAATTCCCTGATTCTGTTTATAGACAGAGGTTGGGTAACATACACTCAATAATTAATCTGCCATATAACAGCATCATAAGAAATCATATACATGTTTACACCGTTAAGCAAAGGGATAAGTTCAGTGCGGTGCTGGGATTAAAAGACTATTATTTTCCGATAATTGAAGATATCTTCGATTCCTACGGATTGCCAACTGAACTTAAGTATATGGCTGTGATTGAGTCTGCACTTAATACCAATGCAGTTTCGAGAATGGGAGCTACCGGATTATGGCAGTTCATGTACAGTACGGGCAGGTTCTATGGTCTTACTATCAATTCCGTGGTCGATGAGAGAAGAGACCCTGTCCGATCTACTCATGCAGCAGCAAAATATATAAGAGACCTGTATGATATCTATAACGACTGGATACTTGTGATTGCAGCCTATAACTGCGGACCAGGCAACGTTAACAAAGCGATACGCCGCTCAGGGAATAAAAAGAATTACTGGGAGATATATTACAGACTACCGAGGGAAACAAGGGGATACATCCCACAGTATGTTGCTGCTGCTTATGCAGTTAACTATTTTGCCGATCATAATATAAGACCTCTGCCACTGAATTTTCCTGTTGCAACAGACACTATACTGTTTAACAAAGATATCCACCTTACTCAGATTTCAGAGGTAATGGGCATACCTTCCGGCGAGCTCAGAGCCCTTAATTCACAATACCGGACAGGCCTGGTTCCCGGTTCTTCCAGACCAATGGCAATTACTTTACCGATAAGCAACCTTGGTGATTTTATAGACCTGAATGACACTATAAGAAACTATAAACAGGATGTATATCTTAGTAAAACAACCCGTATAAGTGAACCTTCGCGTTCAACCTATGTTCCGGCTGATGTTAAGGGAAAAACAAGACTTGTTTATACAGTAAAGGAAGGTGATAATCTGGGCTATATAGCTGAATGGTACGGGATTGGGTTATCCCGGCTCCGTTACTGGAACAACATATACCGGAACAAAATCCTTATTGGTCAGAAACTGGTGGTTTATGTTGATCCGTCAAAAGCGGATTACTATGCACAAATCAATTCAATGTCGTTTGCCGACAAACAGAAAATGATAGGAAAAACCGTAACTTCCAATACTGAAAACAGATCAACAGCACTAACAACACAATCGGCTGAAGATGAGGAATATATTACCTATACAGTTCGTTACGGGGATACCATCTGGGATATAGTAAAAATGTTTGACAATGTAACAACTACCGATGTGTTGAAATTGAATAATATATCTGATCCGGGGAAGATACAGGTTGGACAGAAGCTTAAGATCAGGAAAAAAAGCTGATCCAGGATTAATATATGCGCCCTTTCAGATCATTCCTGTTAATACTGATCTTACTGGCCTGTCTGATCGGTCTGAATTATTTCATACCGGATAATATTAAATTACCACAGGTCAATGAATTCGTACCGTGGGATCTCATAAAAGGAACATTTACAAGGATTTCCATTGATACCTCTGCCTATTTCATTCAGGCTCCTGATACATTATCACAGAAATCTGACTATAACCTCAGCACAAAAGATACCGTTCCATCAAGGGAAGAAAAAAAGCCTTCCGGCACCTTAAAGGATTATTTAGATACTTTAAACTACAGGGACGGACAGATCAGGATAATGTATTACGGTGATTCACAAATTGAAGGCGACCGCATAACCTCTTATCTGCGGCAATCATTAAGAGAAGATTACGGAGGCAGCGGCCCGGGTCTGTTCCTTCCTGTTATACCAGTTATGTACACCAAATCGGTGTATATCAGATCATCATCAAACTGGGAGAGATATAATTACCTGTCATTCCGTGCAGGGGAGATCAGTCACAGGAACCTGGGGCCTTTTATGACCATCTGCAGGTATATGCCGGAAGGAGAGATATCTTCTGCTCCGGTCAAAGCTTCCGTCAGAATCGTCCCTTCAACTTTTGCAGACTATACAACATCCCTCTTTGACAAACTCAGGATCTTTTATGGTAATTCACGGGATATTGTCAAAGTAACGGTCAGAGCAGATGATTACCCGGTATTGTCAGACACTCTGATAAGAGGAAACGGTTTATTTGAGCTTACATGTTCACTCTACAAGGCAACAAACATCACAATAGAATTTGAAGGGAGAGTAAGTCCCGACATTTATGGTATAAGCATAGAGGGTGATACGGGACTGGTTGTTGACAATCTTCCTCAAAGAGGAAGTGCCGGATTAGAGTTTACCATGGTGGAGAAAGATAAACTTAAAAAGTTTTACGATCGGATCTCTCCTGATTTATTCATCCTGCATTATGGTCTGAATTTAGTAAAAAGCGTCAGGAAAGAATACTCCTATTATGAAAAAGGTTTATACCGTCAGATCGCCCTTCTGCGGGAAATATCGCCAGGTACACCCGTTGTAGTCGTAGGCCTGACAGATATGGCTTTCCATGATGGTGACAGTATCAGGTCATATCCCAACATTCCCTCAATTATTGAAGCGCAGAAGAAAGCAGCACTGGCGGCTGGAGCCATCTTCTGGGATTCATTCAGAGCAATGGGAGGAGACTCTTCTATAATTAAGTGGGTTGAAAGAGATCCGCCCCTTGCCCAGAAAGATTATACCCATTTTACCTACCCCGGAGCAGATACAATTGCAAAATATCTTGTTTCAGGATTATTTCGCGGCAGTTATGCAGATTCATTATTAAAGACTGATTCAGTAGTAACGGTAGAAACTGACCTGTCTGCGGCAATCCATATTCAGGAACAGTCAGAAACGGCTGAAGAATCCGCATTGATCGCAAACCTGGTTTCACGAATCTTCAGTTATGATCCAGACAAACCTTTCATTTTTTCAACTCCGGCATTCTGGATATTCTTCCTGCTGGTTCTGGTAGGATACAGTGTCGTTTATAAAAAATTGGTTTTGAGGAATTTATATCTTTTCCTCATAAGTCTTTTCTTCTATTTTAAATCAGGAGGATTATTTCTTTTTCTGCTGATAATCGTTACCAGTATCGACTATTGTTGTGGTCTGCTCATATACCGTTCAAGTACACGTAGCCTGCGGCGGCTTTTTGTCCTCGTCAGTATAATCTCCAACATTGGACTCCTTGCTTATTTCAAATACACGGGATTCTTCGTCGACACTCTGAATAATCTTCTGGGAACTGATATCAGGGTGTACGACTACCTTGCTTCCTTTTCAAATAAACATCTTGGAACAAGCTTTAATGTCAGTCATATAATCCTTCCTGTGGGGATATCCTTTTTTACCTTTCAATCGCTGAGTTACACCATGGATATGTACCGGAGGAAGCTGGAGCCCGTCAGAAATATTCTGGATTTTGGTTTTTATGTTTCATTTTTTCCCCAGCTCGTAGCAGGACCTATTGTAAGGGCTTCTGAGTTTATCCCGCAATTATACGCTGAGTTTCATCTTGCACGGAGGGAATTCAGCCATGCTTTATTCCTGATATCCAAAGGATTGATAAAAAAGATCATTATTTCTGATTTTATTGCCGTCAATTTCATCGACCGGGTTTTTGAGCTGCCAACCATGTATTCGGGATTTGAGAACCTTATGGCGGTCTATGGATACGGACTCCAGATATATTGTGATTTTTCAGGATATACTGATATTGCTATCGGGCTCGGATTAATTCTTGGTTTCAGGTTGCCTGTCAATTTTAATTCACCTTATAAGGCCTCGGGAGTTGCTGACTTCTGGAAGAGGTGGCATATATCGCTATCGAGGTGGCTTAAGGATTATCTGTACATTTCTCTTGGAGGGAACAGGAAGGGAAGATTTCGTACCTTTATAAACCTGATGATCACCATGTTGCTGGGGGGTTTATGGCATGGAGCTGCCCTGCGGTTTATTGTATGGGGAGGTTTACATGGAGTTGGGCTTATATTTAACAAAATATGGAGATACTTACTGGGTGACCGCTTAATAAGGAAAAAAGCCGGGAGAGCATTAGCAGTTTTTATAACTTTTCAGTTCGTCAGTTTTTGCTGGATATTCTTCAGAGCGTCCGATATGGATACAGCGATACTGATGCTAAGGCAGATCTTTGAGAACTTCTCACCTGGTTCTTACCAGTCTTTAATTATGGTATACAGCACAGTTTTTTCTCTTATTGCTGCAGGGTATCTTATTCATTTTCTTCCTGAGAGGATCAAAGAGTCCTACCGTGGCCTGTTTATCAGAATTCCGGTTGTTGTCCAGATGGCAGTAATCCTGCTGATGGCCATTCTGATATATCAGATGAAAACAACTGATATTATGCCGTTTATATATTTCAGGTTTTAAAATGTTGCAGGTTGCGGGTTGCGGATTGCAGGTTAAAGATATGTTCTGCTATTCTTAACTTCAGAAATAAAAGGTGCAATAGCTCTTTTATAGATACCCTGGACATAAGCTATTGCCATTCCGTAGTTGGTTACGGGGACACCTGCTTTGATTGCCGGCTGTAACCTGTTGTGAAGCTGCCTCCTTGTGATCATGCAGCCACCACACTGGATTACCAGGGAATAATCCGTAACCATACGGGGCAGAGTATCGAGCCCTGCAACAACATCATATTCTATCTTTTTCCCTGTAAAATTTGATATCCATCTCGGAATCTTTGTCCGGCCGATATCATCGCAGGCGACATGATGGGTGCATGATTCGAGGAGAAGAACCCTGTCGCCATCTTTCAGATAAGATATTTTAGGAGTGCCCTTCAGGTAACTGTCAAAGTCGCCTTTAAACCGTGCCAGCATTATACTGAAGCTGGTAAGCGGGATTTCGGGAGGTATTGAAGCGTCGGCCTTTATGAATACCTGGGAATCGGTTATGGCAAGAGCAGGTTTGATTTTTGTTTTTCTGAGGAAGGCATCCACCTCTCTCTCTTTGAGTACAATAGCAACCGCATCATTATCAATGATATCTCTTATTGCCTGCACCTGTGGAAGGATGAGGCGTCCGGCAGGAGCTTCGACATCTATTGGGGTGATCAGGATAACAATATCCCCGTAAGAGATGAGATCTCCCAGAAGGGTCGGAGTTTTAAAGGAGTGTTCAGGGATGGATTTACGGATATGGTCTATCAGCCTTTCATAATTACGTTTATCAATAACGGAGAATTCAAATGGATCAGTTGCTGTAATAGCTTTTATTTTATTTATGAATTCCCCGGTTGGTTGCTGCAGATCAGATTTGCTGTGTATTATAATGAATGGGACATCGTATTCACGGAATTTTTTTATCAGATCATCTTCATAACTGTCCCATGAATTGTGTGTTACAACAAGAAGAGCAAGATCGATTATTTCCAGTGTCCTGACTGTCCGTTCCACCCTTTTTACTCCCAGTTCTCCTGAATCGTCAATTCCGGCTGTATCAATCAGTATTACCGGTCCAAAGCCTGTTATCTCGAATGATTTTTTTACAGGATCGGTTGTTGTTCCGGCATGATCGGAAACAATAGCGATATCCTGGCCTGCAAGGCAGTTGATAAGACTGCTTTTACCGTTGTTACGACGTCCATAAATACCAATATGTGGTTTTGATTCTCTGCCTCTGGACATATCAGGAATAATTTTGCTGCAAAATTAGAAATAAAATGAAAAATAAAAGCTGGCAGAGAATTAAGGATTACCAGCGGAGACAGGTCGTGCGTAAGCAGCGACATCAGCTCCGGTTATTTCGTCTTTGCAGAGGATGATAAGTCTTTCCAGTACATTCCTGAACTCTCGTATATTTCCTGTCCATTCAATTTTCATAAGTTCTTCGATCGCATCCGGTTTTATGTCTTTTTTGCTCATCCCGTATTCACTGCAGATCAGCGAGTTAAAGTGTTCGGCCAGAAGGGGTATATCATCCTGTCGTTCATTTAGTGTAGGTATATGGATTATAATTACACTTAATCGGTGGTAGAGGTCTTCTCTGAAAGTGTTGGTTTCTATTTCCTTTTTTATGTTTTTGTTGGTTGCTGCAATTACTCTTACATTAACATGAATATCTTTATCCGAACCAACTCTTGTGATCTTGTTTTCCTGCAATGCTCTCAGTACTTTTGCCTGTGCTGAAAGACTCATATCGCCAACCTCATCAAGAAAAAGAGTACCCTCGTTAGCATGTTCAAACTTTCCTATTCTTTGCTTAATAGCTGATGTGAATGATCCTTTTTCATGTCCGAATAGTTCACTCTCAATCAGTTCTGAGGGGATAGCAGCGCAGTTGACTTCAACAAACGAAGCTTTTGCCCTGGTGCTTTTTTCGTGTATCTGATGTGCAACAAGTTCTTTCCCTGTTCCGTTGGCCCCGGTAATAAGAACACGTGCTTCTGTCGGAGCTACTCGGTCGATCATCTCCTTTACTTTAATAATAGCCTCCGACTCACCCACAATCTCATACATCTTGCTTACTTTATTCCTGAGGACCTGTGTCTGTGTTATCAGGGTTGATTTATCAGTCGCATTACGAATAGTGATAAGAAGCCTGTTCAGGTCAAGAGGCTTTTCAAGAAAATCGTAAGCACCTTTTTTTATTGCTTCCACTGCTGTGTCGATATTTCCATGGCCTGAGATCATTATAACAGGGGTATCGGTTGAAGTTTCAAATATCTTCTGAAGAACCTCAATCCCATCCATTTTTGCCATCTTAATATCGCATAGTACTATGTCGTACGAGTTGGAATTAAACAATTCAATACCTGATGGTCCGTCTTCAGCAAGATCGACTTCGTGTTTTTCATATTCCAGAACCTCCTTCAGGGTATTCCGGATAGCTTTTTCATCATCAATAACCAGGATTTTTGACATAGGTCTATTTTTAAAACTTGTATCTTATTCCTGTCAGGCTACATTCCTCACCCACTATACCTCAGCCATTTCCACATTTCTTTCCAGGAGGTTTTCTTCCCGTACATCAGTATTCCGGTACGGTAAACCTTTGCTGCCATCCATACAAATGCCATGAATGTTACTATCATCAGAAGCATTGATACAGCCAGTTGCCAGTAGGGAACACCGAATGGTAGCCTGGCCACCATTACAATGGGTGAAGTTAGAGGGATCATTGAGCACCAGAATGAGAGTGAGCTCTCGGGATTTTGCATTGTTCCTATGGCAACCATCAGTGCCAGAATAATTGGTATTGTAACAGGCAGCATGAATTGCTGGGTTTCTGTTTCGTTATCAACTGCGGAACCAATTGCTGCAAATATTGAAGCATAGAGAAGATAACCTGTAATGAAATAAAATATAAATGAGATTATTATCAAACCCCATTGCTGGTTCATAGCGCTGTTCAGCAGTCTTGTGACTTCAGCAAGTTCGGGAGAAACCTCAGTTGTATTTGCAGAGGTAATCGCATTCTGTTGATCGGTTGTCATCAGGTTTTGAGTTACGCTCTGCGAGACTTCCGTAACGTTGCTTTTCTGAAGCACCGTTGTTTTAAGCACTAACAATATGGCCATTGTAAGAACTACCCATATCATGAATTGCGTGAGACCAACCAGAGCAATACCTACAATTTTTCCCATCATAAGTTGAACAGGTCTTACCGATGAGACGATTACCTCGACCACTCTGCTAGTTTTCTCTTCAATAACACCTCTCATTACCTGAGAGCCAAATATGAAAACCAGCATATACATCAGGAATCCGCTGATATATGCCAGAGCCATGGCAATACCTGTACTTGTCTCCTTAACCTGTCCTGAGGCATCAATTTTAATAGTCTGCACAGAAACCTTTGTCTGAACATTCTTCATTATTTCATCGAGGTTTTCAATATTAAAGGCCTGAAGTTTCTGTGTTTCAATCTCTTTTTCGAGAGAATTCTCAATATGTTCCAGCAGTCCGATAGGGGGTTGTTTTTTTGATATTAGCTGAATAGCGTTGGGCACGTTTATCACATCAGGTGAAATATAAAGTATCCCATAATACCCTGCCTGTTCAAAAGTGTTCTTAAGATCATCAATTTTTGCATCTTCAAGATACACGAAATCGGCTTCTTTAGTGTCAGGTATTACATCCTTGAACAGATCGGAGTTATCTTCTATAACAGCAATCTTCTTATGATCCTGGTCCTGGTTCAGCATGACAACTGTGGGAACGAAAATAAGTGCTGCCATAAGAACAGGTGCAAGAATTGTCATGATGATAAATGATTTTTTTCTTACCCTTGTTAAATATTCCCTCCTGATAATTACTGATATCTTGCTCATGGTTTATTAGTTACGAAGTTTGGTTTATTAATTGCGGGCCTCAACCACCCTGATAAAAATCTCGTTCATTGAAGGAAGAGCAGGATTAAAGGATATCACCCTGCCTGACTTGACAGCTGTTTTAAGAATCTCATTTGTCCCGATATCACCGGTTGTTTTTAACCGGATAATTGTCTTCCCGTTCTCTTTTTGATTGTTAGTGATGCTAAAATGTCCGTTTCCCTCTATTTTAATATCTCCCCCAAAAACAAGTTCATATTCATTAGCGGCCCATTGATTGCGTATTTCATCAACGCTTCCCTCAAGTATTGTTTTTGCTTTGTCGATGAGTGTAATATTGTCGCATAATTCTTCAACCGATCCCATGTTATGAGTTGAAAAAATTACTGTGGCGCCTCTTTCCCTCAGGAAAAGTATCTCATTCTTGATTATATTGGTATTTACCGGGTCAAATCCTGTAAAGGGCTCATCGAATATCAGGAGTTTTGGTTCGTGGAGGACTGTTATTACGAACTGGACTTTCTGCTGCATTCCTTTTGACAGTTCTTCGACTTTCTTACCCCACCAGTCGATAATATCGAGTTTTTTAAACCAGTATTTCAGTCTCTTCATGGCCTCAGACTTTGACAATCCCTTAAGCTGGGCGAAATAGAGAGCCTGTTCTCCGACCTTCATTTTTTTATACAGACCTCTTTCTTCAGGAAGGTAACCAATGATCAGTACGTCATCAGATTTAAGTTTCTTCCCTTCCAGGAACAGTTCGCCGGAGTCAGGTCCGGTTATCTGGTTAATGATTCTGATCAGTGTTGTTTTACCTGCTCCGTTTGGTCCGAGGAGTCCGAAAATTGATTGTTCCGGAACAGATATACTGACTTTGTCAAGCGCTGTCACTGGTCCGAACTGTTTTGTAATGTTCTTTGCTTCAAAAAGTGCCATAGGAGTGTATCTATTTTTTAAAAGAATGGTAAATATATAAAATCTGTGAATAAAAAATATGAATAACTTACACAGAGTTTTGGATATACAATCATTTGATTATGATGAATTCTATTCGAAATACCCTCTCATCCTTTCAAAGAAACCCTTATCGTGTTTATCGGGTTTTGGTCTGAAGGAATCTGCATCTTTGAATCTTTCTATTACCTTCATTTCCTCTCCGGAAATATTTTTAGGTATCCAGACATTGACGTTCACCAGCAGATCACCTCTTCCGTATCCATTTACTTCAGGCAGCCCTTTCCCCCTGAGGCGAAGAATTTTACCTGGTTGAGTGCCGGGTTCGATTTTGATTTTTACGTTATTATCAACGGTTGGTATTTCAGCCTGAGTTCCGAGTATTGCATCAGGTATGCTAATGAACAAATTATATATCAGGTCATTACCTTCCCTTATGAGTTCAGGATGTTCATCCTCATCGATCATAACAAGGAGGTCGCCATTGACTCCGCCCCGCCGGGGTGCATTTCCTTTCCCTGCGACGGTCATCTGCATACCTTTTCCGACACCTGCGGGGATATTTATTTTGATGATTTCTTCCTTCTTAACAATACCTTCACCATAGCAGACCGGACATTTACGAGTGATTGTCTTCCCTTCTCCTCCGCAGGAAGGGCAAACGGTAGTCGTCTGCATCTGTCCCAGAAGTGTGCTTGTAAGTTTTGTAACATGACCTGTTCCGTGGCATGTTGAGCAGTTGGTAACACTGTTTGAATCGGCTGCGCCTGATCCTCCGCATGCATCGCATGTTGAATACTTGGCTACCCTGATCTTTTTTTCCGTACCTGTTGCGATCTCGCGCAGGTTAAGCTTTACTTTTACTCTGAGGTTACTGCCTTTATTGACCCTTCTGCTACGGCGGGAACTTCCAAAAGCTCCGAATCCGCCAAAGGCATCACCAAATATATCACCGAAAGATGCGAAGATATCTTCCATGGTCATCCCACCGCCGCCAAATCCGCTGCCCATTCCTCCAAGTCCTTCATGTCCGTACCTGTCGTAACGGGCTCTTTTTTCATCGTTACTTAAAACTTCATAGGCCTCGGCAGCTTCCTTAAAATTTTCTTCTGCTTTTTTATCTCCAGGATTCTTATCGGGATGATGCTTCAATGCCTGCTTCCTGTAAGCCTTTTTTATATCCTCCTTAGTCGCCCCTTTTGATATACCAAGCACTTCGTAATAATCTCTCTTTCCCATCCCTTTATATATTACTTAAGGCCGGTCAGCTGCACAACTGAATGATAAGATTTATTCACCTACTATTACTTTTGAGTGTCTTATTACCTTATCCATCAGATAATAACCTTTTAAGACTACCTCTACCACCTTGCCTTTCTTATCTTCTTCCTGTACAGGTACTGTTCCGACAGCTTCATGAAGATCAACATCAAAACTGCTGTTCATAGATTCGATCTCTTTTACACCGTTTTGTTTCAGAAATTCAGTCAGTTTCACGTAAATAAGATTAACTCCATCTTTCAGTGCGACACTATTCTCAGATGTAACAATATGTTTAAGAGCCCTCTCGAAATCATCCATGAAAGGCAGGATGTTGATGAGAAGACTTTCTCCGGCATATTTTGACAGTTCGATCTTTTCCCTTAATGTTCTCTTTCTGTAATTATCAAATTCAGCGGAAAGACGCAAGTACTTATCCTGCATCTCTGACAGTTTTTCTTCAAATGATTTTTCTTCAGTAACAACTTTGTCAGCAGCAGCAACGGTATCACCACCGTTGTCAGGAGAAGTCTCCGGTGATTTCTCTCTGGTTGTACTTTCTTCCTGATTGTTCTCCTCTATTAACGGTGCTTCACCAGTTTCTTTATTATCAGTTGGTTGGATATGTTTTTTCTTTTTTGTCTCTTCCTGATCCGGTTTCTTTCTAGTTGTCATTACTCACACAATTTCAGTTTGCTATTTCATTTTTTAACAAATAACCTGCCAAGAAAATCGGATTGACAAAATGGCAGGACTAACGGGGAAGGAATGTATTATAGGCGATGTATGGCAAAGGTTGATAAGCGGAAGCGGAGGGGCCGCTGAGCCTTTACGCCGATTCGCCTTTGTGCCTTATTAATCTTCAGATTCTTTGAATATCGGCTCCGAGTGCGTTGAGACGTTTATCTATGTTCTGGTAGCCTCTGTCGATCTGTTCAATATTATGAATTATACTTTTACCTTCGGCTGACAATGCGGCAATAAGCAAAGCTACTCCGGCCCTGATATCGGGTGATGACATTGTTGTTCCTTTGAGCCGTATCATTTTGTCAAGACCGATTACTGTGGCTCTGTGAGGATCGCAGAGTATGATCTGAGCGCCCATATCAATAAGCTTATCAACAAAGAACAGGCGGCTCTCAAACATCTTCTGGTGAATAAGCACAGCTCCTTTGGCCTGAGTTGCGGTAACAAGAAGAACACTGATGAGGTCAGGGGTGAGTCCGGGCCATATTGCATCAGCAATAGTCATTATTGATCCGTCAATAAATGTCTCAATTTCATAATGTTCCTGATGAGGAATAAAGATATCATCACCTCTTCTCTGAAGAGTGATCCCAAGCCGACAGAAAGAATCAGGAATTATCCCAAGATTATCATAAGAAACATTTTTAATGGTAATTTCTGATTCCGTCATAGCAGCCAGACCGATGAAAGATCCGATTTCGATCATATCGGGCAGGATTGTATGAGTGCACCCTTTGAGGCTTGGGACACCTTCGATATGGAGCAGGTTTGATCCAATGCCTTCAATTTTTGCCCCCATGGACTCCAGCATTCTGCAGAGTTGCTGTACATAGGGTTCACATGCCGCATTGTAAATAGTTGTATGACCACTGGCAAGTACTGCAGCCATTATTATATTGGCGGTTCCTGTAACTGATGCTTCGTCGAGATGTATATAAGTTCCTTTAAGCAAGGGTGCTTCGACCCTGAAAAAGGGATCACCAGGATCAAATTCAGACTTTGCTCCCAGTTTGTGAAAACCTGTGAAATGAGTATCAACTCTCCGGCGGCCTATTTTATCCCCCCCTGGTTTGGGAATAAAGGCTTTACCGAACCGGGCCAGCAGTGGTCCTCCAATCATTATTGATCCTCTTATACTCATACTCCTGGTACGGAAATCATTAGTCTGCATATAATCGAGATCGATTGTATCAGCCTGTAGACTTATCACTGAGTCAGACTCTTTTATGATTTTGACACCCAGTGAATTAAGTAATTCAATCAGCCTGTTGACATCGCTGATATCCGGAAGATTCTTAATTGTTACTTTCTGTGGGGTAAGGAGAGATGCACAAATTACCTGCAAAGCTTCATTCTTGGCTCCCTGCGGGAATATATCTCCTTTAAGCGTCCTGCCGCCCTGAATGATAAATGTACCCATTAATGACGGTTATGTCCTTTTTTCTTGTTGTATTGTTTGCTTTGCTGTTTACTATGTTGTTTGCTCTGCTGCGGTTTCCTTCTAACAGGAGGTACGAGATCCTTGGCTTCGAGCAATTTGACGCCATCGGTCATTTTCAGACGGCCGGCAGACAAGAATTTCATATCACTTATTATTACTTCATCACTGACCTGACTTCTGTTCCAGGTTATGTACGCTTTTTTCATCTGGTTCACTATGAGGTTAGTAAGATACTCTTTTTCTTCTCCGTCATCCATTTCTGAAGCTGCTTCAATCAAAAGTTCAATAATACGGCCATAATGCAGGTATCTGATGTTGCCTTGCTGATATGGTATCTCATTTGGCTTTTCGTGGAATTTAGCCTGTTCCGGCGGGGTATATGGAGAATCAATATCCAGATCAAAATCGGCCATAAGTGCAAGATGATCCCATAATTTATGCTTAAAATCTCCTATATCGCGAAGATGTGGGTTGAGATTCCCCATTATCTGAATGATTGTCCTTGCCGCACTGTTCCTTTCATCCCTGTCTTCAATGGTCTTGATATGATCAACCATTTTCTGAACATTTCTGCCGTACTCCGGCAGATTCATTTTCTTGCGCTGGGTATTATAATCGTATGTCATAACTGGTTTAGAATATTTTATGCAAAGCTAATAATTTAAAAATAATTCGACTATCAGTAATCACTAACAATATACTTCACACAAAAAAAACATAACTGTATAATATTGATATTTATTTTATTTCGCCCCTGCCGGGGTTGATTGGATTATTAGCAAAGAGAAGTGCTGAGGAATTCAGAAGTCGGAGCTCTCACTGCGCAATTGCTTCCATCAAAGCAGGAAAAAAATGATTGCTGCCTGTTTTGCAGAAGGCATAGAGTATTTGATTACCTTTGGATATTAGTCATCCATCTTGTTAGTATATAAGAATAATAACCATAGGTATTAGAGTTATGCTTAATAATATTTTGAGAAGCCTGTTATCAGTTATTTTAGTATTCATTTCATTTCTCAACAGTGCAGGAAAGGATGGTTATAAAAGGTATCTTTTTATTGACATCATTCATTATGGATTCAATATCAGTATTAGCGACAGCAATGACGTTATTTACGGACAGGCAGAAATCTTAATCAAGTTTTCAGGCCCCACCGGCACTATTGAATTTGACCTTAAGAATACTACATCTGACGGGAAAGGCATGAAGGTAAATTCAGTTTCACTCAGCACAGATAGATGTACATGGATTCATGAGGGTGACCGGATTATCATTACCACCGGGGAGCCGGTAAAAGCCGGTTCAGAACTGACCGCATATATTGATTATCAGGGTGTTCCTGCGGATGGCCTTATCATTGCGAATAACAAATACAAAAGCCGTACCTTTTTTTCTGACCACTGGCCCGACAGGGCAAGTAATTACCTTCCCTGCATTGATCACCCTTATGATAAAGCAACAGTCGATTTTATTATCACTGCTCCTGTCCATTATGAAATAGTTGCAAACGGTTTTCTTACTGAAGAGAGCTTTATACATGAGGGTACCAAACTTACCCACTGGAAGACAGATGTACCTCTTTCAACAAAAGTAATGGCGTTCGGAGCTGCACCTTTTGCCGTGCAGTTTGCAGGGGAGGTTAACGACATACCTGTATGGACCTGGGTATTCAAAGAAAACAGGGAGGAGGGTTTTTCCGACTATACAGCAGCTCTTAAGCCGTTATCTTTTTACAGTGAATTAATTGGTCCTTATCCCTTCATGAAGCTTGCAAATGTACAATCGAAGACAATTTTCGGGGGACTTGAAAATGCCGGATGCATCTTTTATTCAGAAAGATCGGTAACAGGGAATGGTAAGGTTGAAAACCTGATGGCACATGAGATTGCTCATCAGTGGTTTGGGAATTCAGTAACAGAAAACGACTGGCATCACATCTGGCTCAGCGAAGGATTTGCAACATATCTGACAACTGTTTACCTGGAGATGAATTACGGGAGGGAAAAGCTGGAGGAAAACATGAAAACTGCCCGTAACCGGGTACTGGAATATTTTATGCGGTCACCCAGGCCGGTTATTGACAGTACCATTAACAACCTTATGAAACTCCTGAACGATAATTCATATCAGAAGGGAGCATGGGTTCTTCACATGCTGCGGTTTGAACTTGGGGATGATCTGTTCTGGCAGGGAATCAGACTCTATTATGATCGTTATATGTATCGGAATGCACTAACGGAAGATTTTAAGAATGTAATGGAGGAGGTAAGCCACAGAGATCTTGATCAGTTCTTCTATCAGTGGCTCTATATTGCAGGTCAGCCTGACCTGAAGTTTGGCATTATTCAATTACCCGGGAAAGGGAGAACTGAAATAATCATTGAACAGCAACAGGATTACCTTTTTCAGTTTAATATTGAGCTTTCAGTAAAGTATGCCGGGAAGCAGGTTTTGAAAAATGTGCCTGTTAATGAAAGAATTACGAAGATAACATTAAAAACCAGAGACAAGGTTGAGATAATCCCGGATCCCTTTACAAATCTATTATTCAGGATTATGCCGTAGCGGGAAATTTTGATTTTCAAAGCCCCAGAAACTGAATAGCAATCCCTGAAAAGAAAATCATTGCACCGGCGATGAGATTGCTGTATTTCTCAACAGGTTTGAGGTTTATCCTGCTCAGGCCCAGCTTAAATGCCAGCACTATCGATATCATTGTAGCAATGGTTACAATAGAAAAAAGTATTGACACCGTTACAGTTCCGGTAATATTGTTTTCAGCTGCCGGATACATTAAAAGAGGGATAAGAGGTTCGCACGGGCCAAATACGAAAATAAGGAAGAGTATCCATGGAGTTGTTTTTACAACATTACTTTCGTGGATATGAGTATGTTCATTACGGTGATTATGTTCATGAGAATGTACACTGTTGTTCAGATGAAAATGAGAGTGGGAATGAGTTCTTTTCCTGTAAAGATTCCTGATACTTATTATCATGTAAACCAGACCGAAAGCAATAAATAACCATGCGGCAATACTACCTCTGAACGATTCGACCGAGACCAGCCTGTTGACGGAGATACCAACTGCGATACCTGCAAATCCCAGTACCACAGAGCTGAGCACGTGTCCCAATCCGCACAGAAAGGTGATGATTACTGTCTTTTTCAACGACCATTTTTTTGCCTCACTGAGTACAATAAACGGAAGATAATGATCAGGGCCAAGAAGTGTATGAAAAAATCCCAGCGAGATGGCAGTTACCGAAAGAAGTGTTATTGAGTTATCCATAAATCACGTTCATTCTTTAAAAAACCTTGTTTTTCCCGCTGCAATTATATTCAAAAAAATCCAAAAACCGCAATAATTTAATCACCGGGTTTTATAGACACCTTTAAAGTGATATTTGTAAGTACCGGGTGGTTTGATATGAGATTACCGGTTCAGCACCCATTTATTGCCAGAAAAAATGTACTCATCAACGTTGATATTTTGATTATTGAGAAGGGCTCTTGAATCATTAATAAATGATTTCATCTGAGAATAATCACCGGGGTTGGAGAAAAATTCCGGTCTGTTCTCATATTTTGAACAGGGAAGAATGTAGTACTTCTTCCTGTTGTCCTCTTCAGGAGTATAAACCCATGTAAGATAATAACCAGCTGTTATTATTTCGAGAGAATCACTGGTTTTTAAAACGTTGATTTGAACAATTGCTCCGCCGTCGGTTTTGGGTTTTCTCTGGTTTGAGACAAAATTGCCGAGTGAGTAGATCAGAAATCGGTTTCTTTTGATAGTATCGCTTTTAACCATAACCATTTTCTGAATTACATGGGGATGGGATCCTACAATAAGGTCGGCACCCAGACTGAAAAAATAATCCGCCAGGTCGGTCTGATTTTGAGATGGAATGGTATCATATTCGTTTCCCCAGTGAAGAAAAATGATAATCAGATCGGGATTTTTACTTTTTGCCTTCAGGATATCGCTTCCAATCAGATCCTTATCAAGCATATTGACAATAACCGGCTCCTCCGGCTTTTTACCGTTGATACCATAGGTATAGTTTAAAAGGGCAATAGTTGTACTCTCTTTTTTTATTATCAGAGGATATAGATTATCTCTTGCGGTTTTGTCCTGAAATGTTCCGGTATGACGCATACCTGTGCTGTTGAGCTTATTTATTGTATTGATAATTCCTTTTTTACCCCGGTCGGCTGAATGATTATTTGCCGTAACAAGGCAGTCTACTCCTGCATCACGGCATGCAACAGCAAGCTCAACAGGAGAACTAAATTGAGGATAACCTTTAAAAGGGGGACCGGCAAGTGTTACTTCCAAATTTGCAATTGATATACCGGCCCCTGAGATTTCATCTTTGATATATCTGAATACATCTGCGTAATCATAAATGCCTGTCAGGGTGTCCTCTGCTGACCGTATCTGGCTATCATGACCCATTATGTCGCCAATGAAAAGAAGCGATAAGGTATCAGATGTAATTTGAGCATTCTGACCTGAGATCCTGTAGAAAATAAAATTCAGGAAAACCAGGAAAATGATCTTTCTGAACATGCTTAAAGATATTCTGCCGCAGGAAATATAATTAAATTAATCGTAATCAAACAGATTTAAATACTATTAATTATTAAATTTGGCAGTTTTTCCTTCATATTTTGACCAGCAACTTAAAAAAGAAGTATCATGAGCGGGTCAGTTAATAATCAGGATATCAGGAAATTTTCTTTTGCTGCTGCAATAATAACACTGGGCATGGTTTTCGCGAGCATTGCAACCAGTCCTCTTTACGTTATGAATGCAGTTATTGCAGGAGGTAACGAAATAAATGAGCTTCTTATTTATGGCTCCCTGTCGTGTATATTCTGGACATTAACCCTTCAGACGACGATCAAGTATGTAAGTGTTGCTTCCACAGTCAGCAATAAAGGAGAGGGGGGGATATTTGCCCTTTTTACCCTTATTAAGCATAAAGCATCATGGATAGCAATCCTTACAATGACAGGTGCAAGCGTTCTTCTTGCCAATGCAGTTATAATGCCTGCCATCACGGTAACTTCTTCAGTTGAAGGATTGAGATTGTTTGATCCTGATTTTCCGGTTATTCTGGTAATACTGATAACCTTTGCTCTGTGTTTTTTTATTCAGCAATTCGGGGCAAATGTTTTAAAAGTTACGATCGGTCCCATTATGGTTATATGGTTCTTAATGCTTGGCTTCACAGGTATTATTCATCTCGCCGGTTATCCTGTCATTTTCAAAGCACTGAATCCGGAATATGCTGTGAGGTTTCTTTCGGAGTATCCGGGAGGATTTATTCTTCTGGGAGCTCTGTTTCTCTGTGTAACGGGAGCAGAAACACTTTATTCAAATCTGGGACAGATCGGAGCAAAAAACATGAGAGTTATCTGGATATTTGTAAAAGTCGTATTAATTGTCAATTATTTCGGGCAGGGTGCATGGCTGCTTACGCAGGGTGATCCAGGCAGGAATGTCAATCCGTTTTACGGAATGATGCCTGAATGGTTTCTAATTCCCGGTATAATTATTTCAACGGCAGCTGCAATTATAGCGAGTCAGGCGCTTATACGAGGATCCTATACACTTCTCAGTGAGGCAATTTCGCTCAATTTCTGGCCAAGAATACACGTATTTCATCCGACACAACAAAAAGGTCAGGTTTATATTCCTTTATTAAACTGGTTCTTGTGGATTGCATGCAGTTTTGTTGTGATCTTTTTCAGGGAATCGCTCAATATGGTGGGAGCTTACGGATTGTCGGCAATAATACCGATGATAATAACAACTCTTCTTCTCTCCTTTTATCTTTATAAAAGTGGGGTCAATCACCGGCTTGTTCTGTTATTCCTGATGGTTTTCCTGACATCGGAAGTAAGTTTCCTGATTGCCTACTTACACAGGGTTTTTAACGGTGGTTGGTTAACCATTATTCTTGCCTCTCTAATCTTTACTTTTATGTATGGATGGTATTTCGGAAGGAAAATCAAGAACAGATATATTACTTTTGCCGACCTGAATAAATATATTGATCTTTTCAGGGATCTGTCGCAGGACCAGTCAGTACCTAAAACTGCAACAAATATGGTTTATATCATTCGTGCCAACAAACACGATCAGGTTGAATCAAAAGTGGTCTATTCAATTTTTCACAGGCAACCCAAGCGTGCTGATACTTACTGGTTTTTGCACATCGACAGGATTGATGAACCCGGGAGGTTTGAGTATCAGGTAAGTCATATTATTCCGGGTGTGTTGATAAGGATTGATTTTCATATCGGATTTAAAGTTGAGCCAAAGATAAACCTGTATTTCAAAGAGGTGCTCGAAGATCTTGTGAACTCTGGTGAGATTAAACTTGAGAGCAGTTATGATTCACTTAAGAAACACGATTTCCCGGGAGATTTCAAGTTTATTCTTCTGGACAGAATAATGCCCCGCGATTTCAACCTGTCGAACTGGGAAAAGATCACACTTGTACTAAACAATATCTCTAAATATCTTAGTATTAGTGATATTAAGGCGCTCAAGCTTGATTCCACAAGTACTATTGTTGAGCAGATTCCCATTACAGCTGATCAGCCTTATGGCCAGCGGATAAAAAGGATTTAATTTTAATAATATATTTTTATTAAGGATAAAATTTTATATTGTAATTGTAATATTACGATTAGCCATTATATAATGTTAACAATCAATGTCATGAAAAAAACTTGTTTCTTTTTAGCCTTTTTTGCTGCAGGTATCTGCAGTTTCAGTCAGTCTTCAGTCGCTCTGCTGGTAGATGCAGGAGCATCCGAACACATCATCAGCAGGCATATTTATGGCCATTTTTCAGAACATCTCGGAAGGTGTATTTACGATGGATACTGGGTCGATGAAAGCATGCCTGTCCCCAAAGATGATAGAATACGCATTGATATAGTGGATGCTTTGAAAAAGATAAATATCCCCAATCTGAGATGGCCCGGGGGATGTTTTGCAGATGAATACCACTGGCGTGACGGTATAGGACCCAGGGATCAGCGTCCGACCATGATCAATACTAACTGGGGCAATGTTACGGAGGATAACAGTTTTGGAACACATGAATTCCTTAAGCTCTGTGAACTGCTTGGTACCGAACCTTTTATTGTCGGGAATCTGGGAAGTGGTACTATTGTGGAGATGTCTAACTGGGTAGAATACATGAATTTCAACGGTATTAGCCCGATGACCAACCTCCGCAGACAGAATGGACGCGAGGAGCCGTGGGGTGTATCATTCTTTGGTATCGGGAACGAAAACTGGGGTTGTGGTGGCAGTATGACACCGGAATATTATGTTACACAATACAGGCGGTATTCAACTTTTGTAGAGAATTACCCCGGGGCAACTCTCAGAAAGATAGCCTGTGGTCCGAGTTCGTTCAATTATCAGTGGACTGACGTAATTATGCAGGCGTTAGGTACCGGCAGAGGGGGAATGTGGGGAATGGATCTACACTATTACACTCGTCCTCCAAGAGGTCCGCGGGGCGCCCAGGGCCAGCAGAGTCCCGGGAGACAAAGCCAGGGTTCAGCTACCGACTTTACCGAAGAAACCTATTTCGGAACATTGCAGAATGCCCTTCGAATGGAAGAGATCATCATCGGACATGATTCAATTATGACAAAGTATGATCCCCGCAAGAGAATAGCCCTTGTTGTAGGAGAATGGGGTATTTGGACAGATCCCGAGCCCGGAACAAATCCAAGGTTCCTTTACCAGCAGAACAGTCTTCGCGATGCCATAATTGCAGGATCAACATTAAACATATTCAATAACCATTGCGACAGGGTCAGAATGGCACAGCTCGCCCAGACAATCAATGTTCTGCAGGCTCTTGTTCTTACTGAAGGACCAAAAATGATTCTGACTCCTACATATCATGTTTTTGATATGTATAAAGTGCATCATGATGCAAAAATGTTACCTGTTACATTCACAAGCCCCGATTATATTATGGGAGACCGGAAACTGCCTGCATTAAATATTTCTGCTTCTCAGGATTCACTGGGTACTATGCATATTACTCTTGTTAATATTGATCCCAATAATTCCATTAGTATAAGTACAACCGTGAATCAGATTAAATGGTCAACAGTTACCGGGCAGATATTGACCTCAGCAAAGATTACGGATATTAATACATTTGACAAGCCCGGCACTGTTGTGATATCAAAATTTGACGGAGCCAGGAGGAGGGGAGAGCTTCTGAATGTTGAATTACCGGCGAAATCGGTTGTTATGCTTGAATTAAAATAGGTTGTTTTAAATTAAATGGAGATATTTCATTCTGTACTTGACTGGTACATGGCCAATCTGGACTATTTTACTGTTGCCCTGCTGATGACCGTTGAAAGTTCATTTATTCCATTTCCTTCAGAAGCCATTGTCCCATTTGCAGCATATAAAGCCGCCCAGGGTAACCTGAATATCTTCGGTGTTGTTGTCGCCGGTACTGTCGGTGCTCTCGCAGGTGCCCTGATCAACTATTATCTTGCCAGATATCTTGGACGACCACTGGTTTATAAATTTGCAGATTCCACCGTAGGAAGGATGTTACTTCTTTCGAAAGATAAAGTCCGGCATGCAGAAGATTATTTCATCAGAAATGGTAAATCATCCACATTCGTTGGCAGACTTGTTCCGGCTGTGCGCCAGTTGATATCGATCCCTGCAGGGCTTGCGGAGATGAATATAAGGGATTTCATCATCTATACAGTTGCAGGAGCAGGGATATGGAATATTATACTGGCTGTTATTGGTTTCTTTCTTTATGAAGTAAGGGAGCAGATCTTCCCTTATCTTGGACACATTCTGGTGTTACTTGGAGCCGGCTTTATCGTTTATCTTGTTATTAAAGCCCGAAAATCACGAAACAGGAATAAAAAGCAATAACCTCTATAACACGGTCAGATGATGTCAGTTTGATTTTTACTTTCGAACACACTCTTTTTGTCAGATTATATGGTTAGCATAATGAACTTTATTTCAACCATTTATTTAGAATAGTAATTTGTTGGGCAGTTGGATTGTTCAAAGGTTTTATTTCAAAACTTCTTGTTGTTCTTTCTCCGAGGATTATTTCAAATGTATTAAATATTTCCCTGTGAGTCACCGATATTGTGACCTTGTCTCCTGGTTTTGCTGATGAAAGTCTTTCATTCAACAATTTATCAGTAGCTTTAACTCCGTCGATTTCCTTAATGACATCCTGGGGACTTAATCCTGCCCAATAGCCGGGAGAATTCCATTCCACCGTGGTAATCAAAAGGTTATCAGCCTCTTCGCGAGTGGAAATTCCAAGCCAGCCTCCGGTTAATAAAACAGGACTTGTATTGATGTTTAAACCTGCATATGCGAGGTATTTTGAATAGTCAATATCCTGAGTTGTTGAAACATAAGTATCAAATATTTCGTCAAGAGAACAACCCGCTATTTTTTCACAGACATCACGAAACTCCTTATCAGTAAATCCCCGATCTTTCTCCTTATAATAAACCATATAAAGAGTCTTCATCACATCATCAAGAGAGCGCTTATTATCTGATTCATATCGGATTTTCAGATCGAGCAGCATCCCAAGAGCGCATCCCTTATCATAATAGGATATTGTGGTATTAAATGAGTTTTCAGACCTGTTAAGGAAATATAACCAGGCATCAAAGCTTGATTGAGCTGCTGACTGGAATAGATGCCCTGGTATATTTTCATAATTTGTTATACTCTTTTGTAATTCATTAAGAACATCCTCTCTTGTGCATAATCCGGCACGGTTCAATATAAGGTTCTGGTAATAGGATGTAACACCTTCCGAAAACCAGAGCATTGTGGTGTAGTTTTCCTCATCATAATCGAAGGGGCCAAGCTCTTCAGGCCTTATAGTTTTTACGTTATAAAGATGGAAGAACTCATGTGCAACAAAACCAAGCCATCTCTTATATCCATCCCGGGTGTCAAAACTTGATGGATTCGAAAACACTGCCATTGAGTTTGTATGTTCAAGCCCTCCGCCACCTCTGTTCATTATAAGAAATGTATAATGTTTATAAGGTTTCTCTCCGACCACTGCTGTTGCAGCTTCAATAATCTTTTTATGGTCTTCAATAAATTTTGATCTGTCGATGTTGCCCGGATTTTCAACTGCCATCGTATAGGGAATTCCATCGATTTCAAATGATAGTATCTCGTGGTTTCCGACAAGTATTGGTGAATCGTATAAGACATCAAAGTCGGCAGCAAAAAATGTGGTTTCTATATCAGGAACAGGATCAAGTCCTGTGGACACCTTCGTAAACTTTTCGTGAGGTACTACTGTAACTGATACAGGATGATCTTTTTCTCCGGCTGGATGCATATATATTCCAGTCGGTGAGATAAAACCGCGGCCATCATCAAGAAAAGAATCAGCTACGGATATTCTGAATGAATAGACATCATAACTTACTTTTACAAAACCTCGGGTTATTGAATTTACCTCCCATCTGTTTTTTTCAGTCTTTTTCCACGGGAGGCTTTTCCCGTTAATATCGAAAGCTTTAAAATTAACAATGTTCTTAGCGTAATCCATTATCATATAATACCCCGGGGTCCATGAGGGGAGTTTGAATTCCACAGTTTTATCCTTCATTCCGGTGTAGGTAAAAGAAACATGGAAATAATGATTATTGGGATTTTCCATGGAGATGGTATACTCAATCCTGCTGGAAGGTTCCTTTTTCAGATCACTTTTCCAGGAAGCAAGTATCAGGATTCCTAATATAATATTAATTAGAATCCGATACTTCTGAATAGGAAGATTAATAATTCGGATAAAAGTTTTCATGATAAAATGATTTAATTCAAATATTAAAGATAATTATTGGAATTGAATAGATAAATCTCCATTGGAAATTTAAAGAATGTGGTATTGAGTAAAAATCCTGGCAGAGGAGAATTGTTTTAAAACCTTAATGAAAGACAACTCAGACCACCATCGAGTTTGCGGAATTCAGACATGGGGGATGTTATTCCACGATCTCTGCATTATCAAATTTATCAGTTTTAATATTCACGCTGGTATGGTGAACCTGCCGCACTCCCCGGCCTCCAAAGAATCCCCAGCCCCCGCTGCCCAGAAGGAATCCAAGGGCATACAATCCACCATTATTATTTTGAGCATACATTGTAATGTTATCATTGAACAGCATTCCTATAAAATCAAAAGGAGCAATGAATCCATGCCATAATCCACCAAAGAATCCATAGGTATGTCCCGTCAGACATTGTTCAACGGATTCACTGTGAGCACATCCTGTCAGAGCAACAAGTAAGATCAGTGCAAGAAACAAAAAAGAACCTGTTTGTAAAAAATTGTTTTTCATTGGAAGGATTATTAGATTTTAATTTATTTTTTGCCCGGAAATCTGCCCGAAGTCGATTTAATGAACTTGATGTTTCTGAATCTCATAGCTGACCAGTTATCATCAACCGAGACTATACGAATGCCATAAAAGCCGCATTCGTTCAGTGATTCCCAGCCGTGATCGCGATTGATATTCGAAGAATATTTTTTTGATGTCTTTTTAGGATAGCAAAACCATAAGATCCCGTCAACCTTAAGGTTGTGAAGCGCCAGTGGTGCCAGCTTTTTGACTTCAGTTACTTTTTTTACAAATATTATCATGAACTCGTAAGGGTAACGCTGGTCGATCTCCGTATCGATCTGTATATCCCTAAGCTCGTCCGACTGAGTAAAGGTAAAATCCTCTTCAGCATTTATAATTGCAATTCTATCCTGTCCCTTAAAATTTAACCTGGTAAAGAGGCTTTTCATACAATTTTTACGATTTAATTGCTAATTTAATATAAAATTGAGTATCTGGAATCATAAACATAGTTTTATTGATTTTCAAGCACCATGTAGATATTGTTAATGTAACAGAGGCCGGTAACCTGTCGCCAATGACATATTCAAACATCGAAAATGAAGAGTTGTAAAAACATAATTCGGGTCAGGGTCAGTTTAACTCCATCGCTGGTTGAGACTTCTGAAGCCGGCAACGGTATAGGATATACGAGCTTCAGGAGCTGGGGTATTAGGGCAGCAGGATAATGGAATATTTTATAAAATTATTCGAAAAATTTACTTATGACTAAAATACTCAGATATTTATTTGGTGGGTATAAATTTTTTTTATAAATTACACAATCTGAGATTTGTGCGTATTATTATATGGTCATAAATATTAAAAAGAAAAGACACACGTATAGATCAGAAGGATAGCAATGCTTTTTTACAGTATTGCAAAGTGTTGATTGAGAAGGTTTTCATGGATATTGTGATTTTACTAATGATATAATCTGGAAGAAATTATAAATTCTACAACTAACCTAAAAGTAAAAACCATTAATCGACTTGCCTATGAAACAATCCAGATCACCCATTCCTAACAGAAAATTATTTCTAATTTATTAATTCTCTATGGGCAATAATGATTCCCTATGAGAGGGAATTTTATGCTTTTCCATGAAACATCATGTAAAAAACTAACTTTAATACATAAAAAGTATGAGAAGAAAAATCCCACTAGTTGTTTCATTATCAGGAAAAAGATCAAAACTGATTATGAAACTAATAACTATGTTATTGTTATTTGGGGCAATTCAGACAATTGCTGCAGCAAGTACACTTGATGCCGGTATTGTCGCCTCAAACGATATGCAACAACAGCGGTTAGTCACAGGACAGATTACCGATGCTGCTGGTAATCCGCTGCCTGGTGTAAATATTATAGAAAAAGGCACTGTTACCGGTGCAATTTCAGGAGCAGATGGCAACTATACCATTACTGTTGCTTCTGGAAGTTCAACTCTGAATTTTTCTTTTATAGGGTATGTCACTCAGGAAATTCTTGTCGGAAATCAAAACACTATAGATGTGGTCCTTGTTGAAAGCGTTTCAGCATTGGATGAGATTATCGTTATCGGTTATTCAACTCAGGCAAGAAGATCTCTTACAGGTGCCGTTTCAACGGTTAGTAGCGAAAGCTTGGCTGATAATACGGCACCCAGTGCAATTACCCGTTTACAGGGCCAGGCTGCCGGTGTGCAAATTCTCGGTTCACACACTCCGGGAGCTGGTGCAACTATCAGAGTTCGTGGTATGGGTACCATTAATGACAGTAATCCGCTTTGGGTAGTCGACGGTGTTCCCGGACAACTCGAAGTTCCCCCAAATGATATTGAATCAATTACTGTATTGAAAGATGCAGCAGCACAGGCTATTTATGGAGCAAGGGCTGCTAACGGGGTTATACTTGTCACAACAAAATCCGGCAGAAGAAATCAGGCCGCCCAGATTAATGTAAATGTGAGAGGTGGTATAACACAGAACTCGAATTATTATGATCTGTTAAATACCGAGGAATATGGTGAAATGCTTTGGCTTGAAGCAGCAAACGCTGGAATTGTAGGTTTCGATCATGTGTTGTATGGCGATGGTGCTACACCTGACATACCTAAGTATATCAGGCCTGCAAGGGCTACAAGTGTAGATCTCAACCTGTATGATAACAAAATGGTTCACGAGGACGGAGATGATACATACCTCATTATGGAAGCCGCTGTACCAGGTACAGAATGGTTAAAAGTGATAGACCGGAATGCAAAGTATCAGGAGGTTACCGCTGATGTTTCCGGTGGTTCTGCAAATACTACCTATGCATTTCAGCTCGGCTACCTGTTAGAAGAAGGTATTTTGAAATATACCTCATTTGACCGGTATAGTTTCCGTTCCAATATTACCACTAATCCCGCTAAATGGATTGAAATTGGAGAAAAAGTTGGTATATCCTTCACTCAGGATCATGGTACCCAGGGAGACAACTCTGAAAGTACGATGATATCCCAGGCATATCGTATGCAACCAATAGTGCCGGTTTATGATGTAATGGGAAATTATGCCGGAACAAGAGCTGAAGGTACCGGAAACGGCAGGAACCCATTATTCCAGCTTGATGCCAATCAGCATGATATTGACAAGAGAATGAACTTAAGTGGTAATATTTATTTAAAGCTTACCCTTTTGGAGGGATTATCAGCCCGTTCTCTTATTGGCGTTAGTTACTATTCAAGACATAATAAAAATTATGGGTTTGTTGAAGTTGCGTTTTCGGAAAGAGGTAAATATCCTTCTCTGAGTGAAACCGCCAATTATAACCTGAATTGGATCTGGACCAATACGATAGAGTACTCCAAACTTTTTGCCGGAGTACACGATCTTAAGGTAATTCTTGGTTGTGAAGCAATTGATAATAACAGTAATGATTTCAATGGATCGAGATCGAACTTTTTCTCCCAGGAGATCAACTATATGCAGCTTGACACCGGTCTGGAGAGTATTAATAACGGAGGAGGCAGCAGTTCATGGAGTCTGTTCTCACTATTCGGACGTTTTAATTACAGTTATTCAGACAAATATATGATTGAAGCAGTTGTCCGTCGTGATGGTTCATCCCGTTTTGGTGAAGGTAACCAATATGGTATTTTCCCCGCAGTTTCGGTTGGATGGAGAATATCAAACGAGAATTTCATGGCAACCACTTCCGACTGGCTGGATGAATTGAAGATGCGTGTCGGTTATGGTGAAACCGGAAATGACCGTATGGGTAATTATAACAGTTACACCAATTTTGATATCAATTACTATGACTCATTTTATCCTATCGATGGTGCCAATGCCACAACCGGTGCAACCGGGTTCTATAAATCCTCATTGGGTAATCCGAATGTAAAATGGGAGACCACAAAAACCACCAATATTGGTCTTGATGCAACCTTATTCTCGAGCCTGAATGTAAGTTTTGACGTATGGCAGAGGGTAACAACAGATATGCTTTATCCAAAGGAGATACCAATGGTATTGGGTCGGGTCTCTGCACCTTCAATTAATATCGGTGAGATGAAGAACAAGGGATTTGATCTTGAATTGGGATACACAAACAGTGCATTAAATGGCGATCTCAGGTATAGCATTGATATGGAATTATCTCACTATAAAAATGAAATTGTAAAACTTACTGATAAAGAGACTGAGTTTATGCAAGGCGGTGGTTATCGTGAGATGATATATACAAGAACTGAGACAGGACACGCTTTCCCTGAGTTCTTCGGATATTATGTTGATGGTATTTTTATGACCCAGCCGGAAGTTGACGCACATGCTCCGGCATTTGGACCTTTAGGGGATTATAACGAGCCTGGACGCTGGATTTACAGAGATACCAATATTGACGGTGTAGTTGATGCTGATGACCGTGATTATATAGGATCTCCCCACCCTGATTTTACAGCTGGTATGAATATCAATGTTGCCTACAAAGATCTCTCCGTGACAGCCTTCCTGTATTCCAGCTATGGCAACGAAATATGCAACTATGTGAGCAGGTGGATTGATTTTGTCAATTTCCAGGGAGGACGTAGTCATAACAGGCTGTATAAATCATGGGGTAGCCCCTATCTTAGTGACAACGCCGATGCTGTACAGCCAAAGGCCGAAAACGACGATGTCGACAGCCAGTACCCTTCTACCGCATTTATAGAGGATGGTTCTTACCTTCGCCTGAAAACTTTGAGGTTGAGTTACAATTTCAACAGGCTTTTGGGAAACAGGTTCAGAAACCTGCAGGTTTTCGGACAAGTATCCAATCTGTTCACTATAACCAAATATTCGGGATTAGACCCTGAAATTGGTGGTGGTGGAATCAATATGGGTATAGATGCAGGAGCATGGCCAACACCAAGGCAATTCTTGTTTGGTATTACCCTTGGCATTTAGCCGGTACATTTATTTATAAATATTTAAAAAATATAGATATGAAGCGAATATTCATTATAATGTTTATTACTGCGTTAACCGTAAGTATGCTAACAATGAATTCCTGTAACGAAGATTTCCTTGTAAAAGAGCCACCTGGAGCTGCGGCCGAGGCTGTGATGCAAACCTCTGAAGGTGTTGAAGCTCTCTTGATTGGTTGTTACAGTAATTTGCAAGGACGCTCCAGATTTGGAGATTGCCTGGGAACGGACTGGACTTATGGAAGCGGTGCGTCTGATGATACCTACAAAGGTACATCAACAGGTGACCAGACTGCTTTTAATTTGGTTGAGAGGTATGAAGCTCTGCCGAGCAACCCATATATGCGTGACAGATGGCGGGGCTGTTTTGACGGTGCTGCCCGTTGTAATACCAGTCTGGAATTATTAAAGGCAACACAGCAAGGGGCAAAACCTCTTACCGCTGCCCGGGCAACAGAAGTTGAGGCAGAGCTAAAGTTTTTAAGAGCCTGGTTCCACTTCAAAGCTACTTTGGTTTTTGAAAAAATTCCATACATCAAAACTCAAACTGAATTAGGAGACGTATTACCTGAAGAAGTTCCTAATGACTCCGAGGGTTGGGATGATATTGAGGCTGACCTGCAGTTTGCCATCGATAATTTACCTACAACTCATCCGTTAGGCGAAGTTGGTCGTGCAACTAAATATTCTGCTATGGCCGTAAAAGCGTATGTCCATATGAATCAGGGTGAATTTAGCCTGGCTAAACCCCTGCTGGATGCTATAATAAGCAGCGGTGAGTTTAGTCTTGTCAGTAATTATTTTGATAATTACGATATGACGCATGAGAATAATTCAGAATCCATTTTTGAATTACAATGTGCCACCAGTGGAAGTAATAACTCTTCTATGTTAGTGGCAGGTCCTTCTATGCACCAGTCTGGTCCGGCAGGTCTTGGCTGGGGATTCCATCAACCTTCTCAAAACCTTTTCGAGGCTTTCCAGGTTGACGTTAATGGTTTACCAGTTTTGGACGTAGCTGCTCGCGATCCCATTGTTAATGACATGGGTGTGGGCAGTGGTGAGAATTTCGTACCAACCAATCACCTGATTGATCCCCGTTGTGACTGGACCATTTCCCGTCGTGGAGTTGATTTCCTGGGCTGGGGTATTTGCGAAGGTGCGTCATGGATTCGTGAACAGTCAAATGGCGGCCCTTACATGACCAAGAAATTCATGCAAAAATCTTCTGAACAAAGTTTGAATTTTGCTGGAAGAGGTTTTGATAATGGTAAAAACTACAGGGCTTATACTTTAGGACATGTATTATTATGGAGAGCTGAAATACATGTAGAAGATAATGAACTTGATGAAGCACGACTGCTTGTAAATCAGATCCGTGACCGTGCCAAAAGCAGCGATGTGGTTATGGGACTTTGTACGTCTTACACATTCGGAGCTGGTGACCCTGTTGTAGACTGGAACCAGCCTGCTGCCAATTATCTGGTAGAACCTTATCCGGCCGGGCACGCTGCTTTCGCTACTCAGGAAGAAGCGAGAAAAGCAGTAAGGCTTGAAACAAGGCTGGAATATGCAACCCAGGGTTTCCGATACTTCGATCTGAGACGCTGGGGCATTGCTGATCAGGTGCTGAACGACTATATTGCAGAAGACTCTCAATTCAGGATATTCTTGCAAGGAGCATTGTATGATCCTGTCCAGGATGATTATTGGCCATTGCCACAAGATCAGCTTGATATTCAGAAAGGTATACTACAACAGGATCCTTCATATTAATTAATAATGAAGTCCGTATTATTAAAGAAAGAGGCTGCATTTGTGGCCTCTTTTTTTTGACTGTTCAATACGGCTATTGAATTAAAAAATTAATTTATGAAATTATTATCTGCAATTACTTTTGGACTTTGCATGCTTCTGCTTGTTAAATGCAATAGTGGTCATTTAAATCATGCATCGGATTTTTTAATCCCCGTCACTAAGAACTCAGAGTTAAATCCCGTTTTGAATCCCAGGGCAACCAGTGAATTTTATTGCCCTGTGCGTCAACAACTTGTCAGGTGGGAGGAAAAAGATGTCTTTAATCCGGCCAGTGTAGTAAAAGGTGATACTCTCTTTTTACTTTACCGTGCTGAAGATACTCTTGGAAAGTATAATGGCACCTCAAGGATAGGGCTGGCTTATAGCCTTGACGGATATCATTTTAACAGGAAGGATAAACCGGTTCTTTTCCCCTCTGAAGATGAGTACCTCAAGTATGAATGGGAAGGGGGATGTGAAGATCCGCGCATAGTGGGAGATAAAAATGGGACCTATTATATGACATACACTGCTTATGATGGAGACAAAGCACGTTTATTTATAGCCACATCTGAAGATTTAAGGCATTGGACCAAATATGGATCAGTATTCCGGAAAGCCGGTGAAGAGTATATAAATATGTGGTCTAAATCGGGATCAATTATTTGTAATGAACATAACGGAAAACTTATTGCAACAAAAATCAATGGAGAATACTGGATGTACTGGGGAGAATCAAACATTTATATGGCTACCTCAAAAAATCTGATCGATTGGACTCCTTTGTTGGAAATGGATCCGGCCAAACAGCAACTGGATACAATGAGAAAATACACGAGATCATTCAGGATATTGTTCTCAACAAGGAACGGGATGTTTGATAGTGAGTTAGTAGAACCAGGTCCCCCGGCAATAATAAGAAAACAGGGAATTCTTTTTATTTACAACAGCAAAAACAGTCCTTCAAAAGGCGATAAGAATCTGGCACCCGGAACATATGCTGCCGGGCAAATAATAACTGATAAGGATGATCCAACGAAAGTACTGAAAAGAATGGATAAATGGTTTATCACTCCCGATCAGCCGTTTGAGATAACAGGTCAGGTAAATAATGTATGTTTTGTTGAGGGATTGGCATTTTTTAATAATAAATGGTTGTTTTATTATGGCACGGCTGATTCTAAAATAGCGGTTGCAGAATCAGATATAAAGAAATCAACCGAGTAACAATATGATATAATAGTCTGGGTGTTTGGGCGACCACTAATTGAAATGAAGATAGAACCAGAAAGTGTCACCAAATTCTTTCTGCATTTGTTCTTTGCTTAAAGCCTGGATTTGTCGCAATCCGATATATCTTTCAACATACTGTTCAAAACGTAACCGGGTTTCGTTGCTTATTGTAAGTCCACCAAGATCAGGAAGAGCTCCCTTACTGTCGAAATAAGTTAAAGCTGCTTCTTCAATATGACGTGGAATTCGCTTATAACCCATGGTTCTCATTTTTTTGATATTATTTACTATTGCCTCAACATTTTTTGTCAGCAAGTGCCAGGCCATTTCATATTCAAATGCTTTTCTATTATCCGGATTGGTCTGCAATAGCATTGTAAGATTGTTCTGCGGCGATTCCAGCTGGATAAAGAAATTGTTCCCGGGAAGAATCTTAATCATTTCACCCAGCTCAGGATGAGCTTTAATACGCTCAGGATCATCAAGCAGCTTTTCATATTCTGCTGCCCAGGTATTATACCAGATGGTCCTTTTCAATATGTTAATGTATTTCTCTGCCATCCGGTAATTTCCATTCATAAGGTCGGTTTGAACAAGTAATTTGACATTTTGCGGACGGTAACCATAAACCACCATTTCTTCATAAGCCCAGCGGTGGGCCTCGTTTATCAGCCCAACAGAATAGAAGAAATAAGCCCCCCACCCGAGGTGTTCGTTGCTCCACGGCAAAATAAGTGAACCAGCGCCGAAATCCTGCCTTCCTTTGAACAACCTGTCGCATAATTGTTCAGTTTCAGAGAGCGCAATATTATAAAAGTACTGACCGATCCTGTTCCGGGAAGGAAAACCTTCATGAAACTCAATCGCTTCATTCCATTTCTTTTCAAAAATAAATTTTTCAAGCTTAATTACCCTGGCAGTCTCGGGATTATAATTTTTAACCATGAGCAGTATGGTCACAACCAAAACAATTCCGGAGAGGATAATTGTGAAAAACCTGGTATTTATCCATTTGTTTTTTACTGAAACAGCAATTTTTCCGGCAGCAAGATATAATATCACAATCGGGACAAATAAGCGAAATATGAACTTATGTGTTGGATCATTTATGAAGGGAAGCGGGTACAAGATGAGCTGCCCGACAGATTGCAGGAAAAGAATTTCCTTGAAGATGATGAACGAACCGGCAGCTACGCTCAGCAGAATAGCAGGATACAGATACTTTTGTTTCCCTTTAATATAAAATAAGCTATACATAACATACATGCCCAGAAAAATCCATGCATAAGCGCCGGTCAGGAAATAGAATAAAGGAAACAGAATTAACATAGTATAGCGATAGCTTCTTCTTTCGGAATTTATGGTCAGCAGGAAATATAAAAAAACCAGTAGAAATCCGAGATTGTACTCCATCATATGATAATAGTAAGCCTGCATCAATAAAAGCAGGCAGATGGTTATCAGCAGCAAAATAAATGAAGCTGGTTTACCGGTCATCAACCGCTTGTTGATATTCAGTAGTATAAGTCCCGGTAAGGTCAGAATAATAGCGAGGATCAATGACCCCAGTATTTTGCTGGCATAGAACTGTGCAAGAAATTTACCTGCAAGTTCAAGCAAGCCACCAGGCTTTGTTAAGAATTCATAAAAGTAATCCCCGGAAAAAATAAACAGAGATTGCTGTTCCTGAAAAAAAAGCAAATAGTCGCCAATCCAGTAAAAATATACGAATACCGCAATGCAGAAGAATGCAAGTAAATAATGCACATAAGCATCCCCTTTTATTTTTACCTTAGGAAACATCTTCACTGATGGCTTGCTCTTATACTTTGTGTGCTGTCAACAATTGTCTTACTACCAATCCATTCCGGCAGGGAATCCAGAGGATTTGCGGGATTTGCCTGAACCGGTTCCTGCTTTGCTGCATCTTCAAAATCCCGGGGTACAAGCCTGATTTTTCCACTTACAAATTCAGGAATATTAAAGGATTCCAGCATCCGGTTGTAAAGTGTCGGATCTTTCTGTGGCAGAACAAAAGGTTTCCTATTCTGATCCAAAGAATCAATATACGCAAAATAAGGCCTTGTGCTTCGACCGTCTGATCTTTTACTGCTAAAGACCAGCCATTTACTATTGGTCGACCATGTGTGGTAACTTTCAGTCTCATCACTGTTCAGGGTCATTTCCCTGATCTCTCCATTTTGAAGGTTAAGTAAATATAAGTCTGCTTCCCGGTGCCAGATCGGGAAAGTGCCGTAATCATGAAGAGTGAAAATCAAATATTTACCATCAGGAGAAATTCTTGGAAAAGAGACACTTTTGTTTCTTTCATCAGCATTGAAAATAATTTCGGTTTTACCGAATGTGCCCGTCGCGGGATCAAATGATTTTCTTGCAAGATTATAATGGGTTGATTCAATATCTTTTAGATCCGGATTGGTGCTTTTATACCTGTATTCTGCCCTGCAGAAGTATAAATATTTACCATCAGACGACCATGAAGGAAAGGTTTGCAAATAAATCAGAGAGTCCTGGTCCAGTATGTTTATTATTTCATTCTTTTCCCTGTCATACAGAATCAGAGTGGAAATAAGGTCATAAACCTCAATACTTTTTTTTGCTTCAGCATAAAAGCTCTGTCTTACCTGATTGGATGAAAATGCCACATATCTTCCATCGGGATGCCATGACGGATAGGTAGCACCGCCAGGCATGGTTTCTATTTTTAGATTTGTCCTGGTTATTTTCTTATCTTCAACGAAATAGGTTCCGCCTTTCGATCCACGGATGTGAACCAGGAATCTTGCCGGATTATTCTGGTTGAAGGAGTGACAGTTGATACAATTATATTCTAGTATCTGATTTTCGATCAGGGATTCTTCCTCGAAACTTTCAATAGACCTCTGTACTATCTTGATCCTGGACCAGCTATAATAACCCGGATGAATTACCCGGTAGGTCAGGTAGGGATCAATTGGCTCATTGGATACATACATGAAGAAAGGCTCATATTCTATCATGTTTTTTTTATCCTCACCTGCAGAGTAAACCTTAACCGTGATTTTGTCACCTTCACAATCCCTGATCAGTTTTTTCCATGATTTTTCAGGAAATCTTATAACTCCATCTGACGATTTTAAATCAATCCGGTACTTATTTGTACTACCGGTTGCAGTTACTTTAAAAAAATATCCATCCTCCTTAATAACAAAATTCATCGGGGCAATATTGGGAGGGATGGTTACATCAGAATAATCCGGTTCGATATATGGCTTATAATCTATCTTCTGTATTTTTTCGTTGATTTCTGTTTTACAGCTAATTAGAAAAAGAATCCCAGAAAATAAAATAAACAGCTTATAAAGAATTTTTTTTGATTTCATCCGGTATTATTAATAGCTAAAATTGCTATGCTTAGCGCAAAATTGTTCATAGTATTAAAAGGCCGCATAATTTGCAATAAAGTCAGATTTTGTTTTAATATTAAAGAGCACCTTTAAAAACTACTTTTTCGCAATGTCATTAATCCGCCTTCGCGTAAAGCTTCGGCGGACGCGAAGGAAAGGTATAATTGGCTTCGCCGAGCTCGTAAACTCGGTTCCTCGGTGCTTGCACCGTTTTTAGAGTCCAGAGCTTGCTCTGGGGTTAATACCGTTTATTTAAAACAAATATATTTATTAGTTTTCTGTAAACCTAATTGTCCCTTCTTCACTCCAGTTAATTTTATTATAATCATTTATACGATAATTACATATACATATATTATTATGTCTTTCATATCCGGACATAACTAGTCCATAGCAACAACTGTTTTTAAATGAATAAATCGGCAAATATTGTAAATTAATTCATCGGCCTGTACAACCATTCGGCTATTTCTTATTGTTTGTTTTCTGCATATATTCAATTGTATTATGTCGTTTGCAGGACTTAAGGCATGGGAAACTTCATTATATTGTGAATCCCGAAAAGAAATTCGAATATCTTTCCTGCCTAAATCATTTTTTAAGAGTTGCAGAGTATCCTCGTCACCCGGACAGGAATCATAGTCTTTTCATTTCCTTTACAATATTTATCAGTTGTACCCTGCTTTTAACATTGGTCTTTATATAGATTCTGTGAGTGTGGTCCTTTACTGTTTGAAGGCTGATAAATAGTTTACCGGATATTTCTTTATTGCTCAGCCCGTTGCAAATTTCGCGGATGATATCTGTTTCCCGGGCCGAGATTTCGAATTTCTTGCAAAATTCTTCGAACGATAAATCCCTGGCACCCTCTTCACTAAAGACTGTTAAAAGAGTACCATAAGTAAGATAGACCGGCAGAAATGTATTTCCAGCAAAAAATGTGAAAACGAATATTAGTCCAAGGTAAACCTGTGATTTATAGAACAGGAGAGGGGTGATTTGTGCCAGCATAGCAAATATTATTGCCAGGGAGATAACTTTCCCATCGTAATCATGAATAACTGATTTTTTTCTGACCGGGAATAATAGCAAACCTGCAGCAATGACAGAATAGAGGCAATTCATGAAGATAAAGTAATATCTGATAAGAGTAGCCGGATTTATTTCACTGGTTCTTGCTATCAGAAAGCCTGCAACGAAAATCACAGCAAAATTGATCAGGAGAAACCAGAATATCAACCAGTTGTTTTTTCTTCTTCCTGAGATAGTCCCCGAAAACTGAACAAGCATGAGCCATGCAAATATCAGGAAAGGTAATCCCAGAAGGATTGAGATGTTAGTGATTCTCATAAGAAGGTCGCCGGAAATATAAGGTGAGAGAAATGACCTGATTACTACCTGTCCCCAGATACCGTAAAAGCCGAAAGTAAAAATAAAGACCTGGAAATAAAGAAGGGTAGAGAAGATCTCCGACCTGTATTTATTCCGTAACCGGGATGCAAGTACTATTCCTCCCGCAGCCATGGCAACCGACAGAATAAAGATCAGATATACCAGGTATTGTAACATTCTATAAAGATATAAAAATAGCTGTAAACCTATCGGATAAAGTTAAACACTACTAAAGTATTGTAATCCATACTTAAGTAGGAAATTTTATAATCACTACTATAGTATGAAGTCTGTTAGAAATAGTGGGTTTACATTTGCCTAAGACAATGTTCATAAATTTATTAATAAAAAATGTTAAGTATGGAAACAGTTAATGATTACAAATTAATTCCGACCTTCGGGGACAGCTTCGGAACAGGTTGGAGGGTAATGATGGATAATTTTCTCAGGTTGTTACTTGTTGTATTTATCCTTGCCATTGTTGCAGCTCCTTATAAGATATTCGATATTAAAATCGATCCTTCAGATTTTCCCTGGTCGCCCTGGAAATGGAATGGTGACTGGGAACACTTTTTCGGATTGGCTTCTCTGGGGATTTTTGCAGCATTCTTTGCACTGATTGCATTTCTCTATTCTTTTCTTGTTGCACCTGTGTTTCAATATGGAGGGAAGCTGATATTTGTAGAATCTGTAAGAAGGAAAAAGCCCGATTTTGAGATTCTGATCAGGGGATTCATGGATAATTACCTGCATATCATCCTGGCTAATCTGCTGGTTTTTGCCCTGGTTATCATGGGGATCTTTGTACTCATCATTCCAGGGATAATTATAGCATGCAGGCTTGCCTTCGTATCATATATTGTGATGGATAAAAAGCTCGATCCTATTGAAGCTGTGGAGCTAAGCTGGAAGCTTACCCGGGGTCATGGCTGGACGATCTTTCTGATGGGTTTTGTATCATTCTTCATCATAATATTGGGACTTTGCCTTCTTATAGTAGGAATTTTTCCTGCAATAATGTGGGTATCAAGTTCATTTGCAACTCTTTATCAGTCGGTTCTGCTTGAAAAGGAGAAACCTGCTGAGCAGTTGACATGACCTCATCCCCCTGGCCTCCTGAGGTAAAAACACACTCATTATCTTAAAGATAATTTTTTGGTCAAAGAGGCTGTATAAGAATGCAGCCTCTTTGAATTAGACTTTGTTTTACATTGGTAAGCCCCCCTAAATCAGGGCTGTTGAAAAAGTCCCTCCTGGTTTTTTCACCCCTAAATCCCCCAAGGGGGACTTATTGATATACTGAATGTTACAACTCCCCCTTTTGGGGTTGGGGGGTAAAGCAAAACTTTTTCAACAGCCCCGGAAAGATTTTCAGATCTTTCTCAGTTTTGCAAACCTGAGAAGTAGCTTTTTTCTTCCGTTATTTTTAAATTCAACGGTAGCAGTAACATTAGGAGGGCGACCTTCAATCGTTAATATTTCTCCGTCGCCGAAACGTTCGTGCTGAACATAATCTCCTTCAGAAAACTCTGAAGGATCACTGCCATTAAAAGGCGTAACTGTTACGGATTCAGTACTTCTTATCTTTTTTAATTTTCTGCTATAAGAATAATCAGGCTGTTCTTCGCGGAATGATGTGAATCTGTTTCCGGCTAAATTCCTTGATGTGAAAGGTTTTCCCCCTGTCTGGGGATAATCCAGAAACTTCTGATCGACCTCACGCAGGAACCTGCTGGGATTGCTTCTTTCGAGGTTGCCCCATTTGTATCTGTTAAGTGCATAACTCAGAGTAACCATCTCTTTAGCCCGGGTTACAGCTACATAGAACAGACGTCTTTCTTCTTCAAGCTCACGAGGATTCCCGGATGACATGGGTGAAGGGAAAAGTGTATCCTCCATTCCGGCAATATATACATGTTTGAATTCCAGTCCTTTAGCTGAGTGCATTGTCATTATTGTGACTTTATCCCGATCTTCCTCTTTTTCATTATCCTGGTCTGTAAGAAGAGCAACATTAGCCATATATGCTTCGAGAGTAGATGGTTCACCATTTGTTTCAGCTGCTTCAGTAAATACTTTTATGGCATTCAGTAACTCTTCGAGATTTTCATACCGGCTTACCTCCTCAGGTGATTTACCCTCTCTCAATTCTCTAACAATCCCGGAGCCCATAGCAATTTCTCTTGCTTTTGTAAAAGCATCACTGACATCGGAACCAAGTGCCAGGGTATTCAACAACTCTACGTAAAGGAATAATTTTCTGACAGTTCCGGTATTAAAATGTCCGGAGTATTTGTCTGCCTCCTGAATTATATTCCAGGGTGTGACATTCAGTCTGGCAGCAAGTTCAAATATTTTGCTGACGGTTGTATTACCAATTCCTCTTTTGGGGTAATTTATTGTTCTTTTCAGGGCTTCTTCATCTTCATGATTAATGATCATTCTGAAGTAGGCGAGAATATCTTTTATTTCTTTCCGTTCATAGAAGGATAATCCGCCATAGATCTTGTAAGGTATGTTTTTCCTGCGGAGAGTCTCTTCAAATATTCTCGATTGGGCGTTGGTCCTGTATAGTATTGCAAAATCCGACCAGTTATGCTGTAACGAGAATCTCTTGTCGAAAATATCCGATGCGATGTTGAAACCCTCTTCGGCATCGGTAACAGCCTGCATAACCTGGATTTTTTCACCGGATTCATTCTCTGAAAAAACTTTCTTATGAATCTGACCTTCATTATTGGCTATTATTGCGTTTGCGACGTTTACAATTGTCTGCGTTGACCGGTAATTTTGCTCAAGCTTGAAGAGCCGGTAACCGGAGTAGTCGTTTTTGAATTCGAGAATATTCTCAAGTCTTGCTCCGCGGAAAGAATAGATACTCTGGGCATCATCCCCGACCACACAGACATTATTATGAACCTCTGCAAGTTTATTAATGATCAGGTATTGTGAATAGTTCGTATCCTGGTATTCATCCACAAGTATATAGCTGAATTTCTCCTGATATCTGGCCAGCACGTCAGGAAAATCCCTGAAAAGTATGTTTGTATTCAGTAGCAGATCATCAAAATCCATTGCATTTGCTTTAAAGCATCTTGCAGAATAGTGTTTATAGACCTCAGTCAGCAATGGCATCCGCACCGATCTGTCATACTCCTGATAAGAGAGATCGGCAGCGTATATACTGGCGGTGATAAGATTATTTTTTACAGTTGAGATTCTTGAAGCTATAAATCCCGGTTTGTAAATATTGTCATCAAGATTCAGTTCCCTGATGATGGTGCGTATCAGACTTTTTGAATCGGTTGTATCGTAAATGGTATAATTTGATTTGTATCCCAGTCTGGATCCTTCTAATCTGAGGATTTTTGCAAAGATTGAGTGGAAAGTACCCATCCAGAGGTATCTGGCAATTTCGAAACCTGCTATTTTAATGATCCTTTCCTTCATTTCCCTTGCAGCTTTATTGGTAAAGGTAAGGGCCATTATCCTGGACGCAGGAATACCATTATTAAGGAGATGAGCTATCCGGTAAGTCAGGACTCTTGTTTTACCGGCGCCAGGGCCCGCTATTACAAGGGCAGGACCCTCGGTGTTAATAACTGCTTGCTGTTGGGCATTATTGAGGTCGTTAAGGTAATTATGAGTCATGTGTTGTTTAGATTTACAGCGTACAGGGCGAAGCAAATTTAACAATAACAGATTTTATCAAACAGGAAACCGTAATTATTTATTAACAGGTAGAGACGCGCAATTTGCGCGTCTCTGTAAGGACGGAATTTGTAACCCAGGAGACGCGCAATTTGCGCGTCTCTGTAAGGACGGAATTTGTAACCCAGGAGACGCGCAATTTGCGCGTCTCTGTAAGGACGGAATTTGTAACCCAGGAGACGCGCAATTTGCGCGTCTCTACGTAACATGGTTTTTATTATAATTGCATATGGTTATACCATGCAGCAGTATAATACGTTATTTTACAAAGAACGAATTGCCTGTGCGTTTTTTATTTTTTATAGCGGTACTGTTTCAGCCGTTAATTACTTTAGCTCAGCTTACTGCTCCTGATGTGAGTGCAGTAAGATACACATCATACCCCTCAGCTCCGGGTATTAAGGATCCGGTTTTCATTTACTGTAATTCCACCGGAGTTCAGAAGGGCACACTCAATGCTGTCAGTCCGGGAGGAACAGGTCCATTTGATTTTTTATGGTATAAATGGAGCGATGTTACCCGAAGTTTCAGTATATTTCTTAAATCAGAAACCGGAGCGATGAGTTCATCAGCAGAAAACCTTGAAGAGGGAGGCTACAGAGTTGACATCAGTGACGGCGGAGGTTACAATACCAGCCTTGTTGCATGGATTTTCCTTGACACTCCTTATACTCAGGCATCTCTTTTGAACCGAACTTGTGATTATGTTGCATTAAGTGGCAAAGTTGCAGTTGACACCTTTTTTTATAATGATCCGTCAAATGGCAATCCGGTACAATTAGCTAACGGAGTGAGATTCCTCTGGTCGTCCGACCCAGTATCGTCTATACCTTATCCCGACATAGAACTTAATCCACAGACTTTTAATCCTCCCCTTGTTGATGTTACATACATGCTTGAGGTCACTGACAGTTTTGCCTGTAACAACACATCTTCATTCTTTTATGAGTCGATTCACGTTAAGGCTGATTTCGCAGTTTATCCTGTACAGGGTGAAGCTCCGCTAGAAGTGACTTTTACAGATAAATCGATAAGAGGTGTTGAGTACAAATGGGAGTTTGGGGATGATACCATTTCAGTATTGAAGGATCCTGAACCGCATACTTATTATATACCGGGTGAATACACGGTAAAGCTCACTATTGAAAGCGAACTTCACTGTATTAATTCATTGAGATATGATAAAATTATTGTTGATCCCTCTCTACTTTATATCCCGAATGTGTTTACTCCTGATGGTGACGGTTTGAATGACTATTTTATTGTAGAATCGCAATCATTACGATTTATTAATGTTGAAGTTTTCAGTCGAAGCGGACTGAAGGTTTATAGTTTTTATGGACAGGGAGAAAAACTTAAGGGCTGGGAAGGCTGGGATGGAAATGTCAATAAATCATCAATTAAAGCGAGTCCGGGTATCTATTTTTATATCATCCGGGCCAGGGGCTGGGATGATGTGGAATATGACAGTAAGGAGTACAGGGGATTCGTGTATCTATACCGGTAAGGGCGCAGCAGTACAGATGCACAGAGATGCAGTAGGCCTGCCATCATTTACACATCGTCTATAATGCATAATACATTTCTTCGCCGTTACACCTTTAAATTGTAATTCTTCTTGTTCTGGCCTCAACTTTCCACTGGTCAGTGACTTTTCCCTCCCTTACAACATACACTGAATCAAAGCGGTCGACAGTGGGACATATATGCCAAGGGATCCCGTATAATACATCTCCAATATTAAGGTTAACGGATTCGGGAGTCCTGATGACCATGTGTTCTTCATTATGATTAATAATAGTATAATTTTCAAGTCCAATTATTTTTATTCTTGGTTGAGGCATTTCCGAAGCAATGGCTTTGGTCCCAAGATCGAGACATAATAAGTTTTTGTCTGGTTTGCTTATAATACGCGTCATAAGTATAGCAGAATGTAAGAAGTCCATGTCAGTAAAGGAGCTGCTGTAACCGTAGTCCCATAAAATAAGAGTTCCGGGACTTGTTTCAACTCTTCTTCGTCTGGCATGAATCGGGAATGTAGGTGTTCCACCTGCTATAACTTTCAAGTTGGGAATACCTTCATTTTTAAGTTCTTTTATAAGATCAGTTACCCGGGCATATGACTCGTTGCATAATTTCTGCCGGAGGGAAAAATCCTTTTCATGAATATGACCATCATACACATGCAGACCCTCTGCCTTCAGGTTGGGTAAATCAATAATCATCCTGAAAAGCTGTACTGCATTTTTCCCCGGGATTATTCCGGTACGGTCCATTCCGTTATTAATATCGATCCAGACGAGGGCTTCAGTACTATTTCTCCGGGCTGCCTCAGATAATTGCTTTGTTACAACCCGGGAGTCAGCAAGGCATGAAATTTTTGTGTCGCTGAACTCTTGCTGTAGCCTGAAAAACCTTTCTATATTGGGACCGACGGGCTGATATGCCAGAAGAACTTCGGATGCACCGCACCTTGCTACCATCTCGGCTTCAGAAATAGTGGCGCATTTGAACTTATATATGCCATATTTCATTTGCAACCGAATGATTTCAGGTGTTTTATGTGTTTTTACATGTGGCCTGATCCGGTTAACACTACCACAAATTTTAATCATTTTCCGGATGTTCTTTTCAATCCGATCGGGATAGACCAGGAGGGCAGGGGAAAAGACATCGCCCTCATTATCAATTTTATACCACATAATCAGGATTTTGTATCATACAAGCAGAGTGACTCTGAATATTGTTCTGGCCTGTCCTGAAATCTCGACCCTTTTTTCTTTGAGTGAGATTTTTAAAACACCTGTCCGTTTTGAAACCTGATGCGAAATAAAGTCTGTCCTGTTTGTTTTCATATGCCAGAACGGAGCGAGAGCGCAATGAGCCGAGCCCGTAACAGGATCTTCATTAATGCCCAGAGAAGGGACGAAGCAACGCACACAAAAGTCAAAATTCATTTCAGTTGCAATATTTTGCATCCATTCTGTTGTCGTCTCTTCATTGATGATGCAAACCCCGGCAGGATTACCTTTAAAGGGTTCGCTGGTAAACGCATCAACATGGTAAATATTCTTCTTCTCAGCCATTTTAAATATGGAATAATTATAAAAGCAATATAAGAATTTTTATTACTATTTAGCAGCTATCAAATAAAAGAGTGAATTATTCCCCCTTCAGGGGGAACACAAGGGGGCAAAACAACCAACAGAAAGATTTCCTTGTTCCTGTAATCCATTCTTTTTGCGTTATCCATTTTCGTTATTCACCGGTATTTTCCCGCATTCCCCGGGATGTAACCACAATTTAACAAATAAAACTTTGTAAACTAAATAAGTTTTCACATTTTTGCAGGGTTTATTTCGGAAATTAATGGACAACAGGAACAGGATAATCACAGAAGCAGCAGGACTATTCAGAATTTATGGAATTAAATCAGTAACGATGGATTCTCTTGCCAATCATCTTGGTATGTCGAAGAGGACTATTTATGAGATTTTTGCGAATAAGGATGAATTGTTGGTAGGGGTTTTGAACTGGATGACTGAGAAGCAGAATGATTTAATCAGAAAGGTCCTTAACGAATCAGAAAATGCAATTGTGGCAATATTCAGGTTACTTGAGTTTAACAGGGATCATTTTCTGAATATGAGTCCTGCTTTTCAGGAAGATATGAAGAGGTTTCATCAGGAGGTTCTGGTAAACAAAGCTTTCAAATGTGAAATGCCTGATTATAAAAATAATATTCAGGTTATTGAAAGAGGAATTAAGGAGAAACTTTTCAGGGATGATATTAATCCTGATCTGGTTAACCGTTGTCTCTATCAACTAGCAAAATCAGTACTGGACAACGATTCATATCCCATTGAACAGTTTTCAAGGCGTGATGTTATAAAGAATGTTTTTATAAATTATATGAAAGGCATATCCACTTTTAAAGGGATTGAGCTGATTAACAGCCTGGAACCAGATTTTTGAGACATATAATAATTAATATTTTATTACAAACAGCAGACTGGAAAAAACATTATACAAATATGAAAAACAAACAGTTATTTACCACAACACTATTTTTTCTATTGTCAGGGGGAATAGTTTTTTCACAAACCGGCAGTGAATTAACCCTTTCTCTGAAAGACGCCCAGGAATTTGCAATACAGAATAACAAGAGGATAATTTCAGCCAGGCTGGAGGTGGAGGCATCAAGAGTGGCAATATGGGAGACTATATCCAATGCACTGCCTCAGATAACTACATCTGGTTCGTTTACCGATAACCTTAAACTTATGACCACTCTTTTACCCGGCGAGTTTTTTGGTCAGCCCGGGGAAAAGATACCTGTTACTTTTGGATCTCAGTTTAACTCGAGTGCCAGTGTTCAGGCAAGCATACTTCTGTTTAACGCTCCTTTGT
>Ga0315532_1000170_pt1 | contig 52754 bp, 46 predicted proteins | sample SalMarWE160370MG_FD_203082 | JGI IMG/M metagenome (GOLD analysis project Ga0315532, IMG submission 203082) | Salt marsh sediment microbial communities from the Plum Island Ecosystem LTER, Massachusetts, United States - Salt Marsh Sediment WE1603-70 ...
CCTCATGAATCATATTTGCAATAACATTTCCGGAAGAATAATTCATTTCAGGAAAATCCCATTCTGAAGCACCCCAACCGTACATACAATCAGGAATTATGTAATCAGGTGTCATCTTTGCAGCCATGTATTTAAATATATTAAGCCGGGGATAATATTCACAATCAGCTCCCAGATACCTGTCAAGTCCTACTCCAAGAACATAATCACCTGTGATAATACTCGAATTAAATCCTGTAATGCAGGTAAATACTGACGGAACATTTCTGCCTGGGAAATAATACAGGTAATGACGGAAAGCTTTCTCAATTCCCTCCTCAATTTCTTCAATATCAGGAAATATCTTCATTGTCAAAGCATATACATCGTTGTTCTGCTTATCGGTACAAAATTTTACAAGCAGATCACTGAAAGAAGGATCATCTATCTCCCCGGTATTAATAACATAGCTGAAAAGCTGAAGAAATCCCTGATATTTATCTTTAATGGATGGCACTCTCTGAACAATTTCATCCGGACTGATTGCAAAGAGATCTTTTTCCAGTCTTTTAATCTCAATGTCCAGCTTTACAGATGAGATATTAGCTTTATAATGATTTTTTTTACAGGACAAGAGCACACCTGCAAAAATTAATATCATAAAAAATGCCTGAACAAAATCTCTCTTCATAATTTCCGTTCTAAAAGGAGGTTTAAAATTAATCACTTTTTATTTATGTGCCAACACAGTTACATTACACAATGACTTCTGTTAATATTTGCTATTTTTACTGTCTGAATAATAAATAAATTCCGGTTCATCTTATTATTAAGAAACTTTACTGTTATGTTAAAATCCGGTTATAAATTCCACATCAGGAAATCTCTCATAATCATCATTCTAATTTTATTTTCGAAGGGTATATCGTCTGCTCAGTATTACAGGTTCGGGATCTACACCATCCCTTCAATTACCTGGTTTTCGACTGATATAAATGAAGTAAGTAATGAAGGATCAAGAGCCGGATTTCATTTCGGTCTGACTGTTGAAAGATACTTTAGCACAAATTATGCTTTTACTACAGGTATTGGTATAATGAATGCCGGAGGAAGGTTATCTGCAGATAATGAAATCATTTTCAAATTTCAGGATTATACATCAGAGGTACCTGCTGGCGGTTCGATCGTTTATAAAATACAGTATGTTACTATTCCATTGGGAATCAAACTTAAAACTAATGAGATCGGATACTTTACTGTTTTTACGGATCTTGGACTCGATCCCAAAGTAGTTGTCCGGGGCAGGGTTGATATTCCCTCTATCGGCAAAAAAAATGAAAATGCTTTGCCTGAGATCAAACTGTTGAACCTGGGTTACCATATTCATGGAGGAATTGAATATTCATTTGGGGGTACGACCGCACTTATTTTCGGGCTGGGCTTTGAAAATAATTTTCTTGATATCACTAAGGATACTGGTGACCAGATTAAAGACAGGGTGTCACATAAATTTCTGAAATTCATTATCGGAGTCAATTTTTAAAAGGTCCGTCCATGAGAATTACTCTTGCTCAGCTGAATTACCATATCGGAAACTTCAGCAACAATAAGGAACTCATCTGCAGGGCTATTAAGAAAGCCAGAGATCAGAGATCTGATCTGATCATATTCTCTGAATTATGTATCCCCGGTTATCCACCGCTGGATCTGCTTGACAGGCTTGACTTCATAGAAGAATGTAATACTATAGCTAAAGAGATAGCAGAAGAATGTACCGGGATTGCTGCTATCGTTGGTTCTCCCACTGTCAACCGCAATCCGTATGGAAAGAAACTTTATAATGCTGCCCTGATCCTGTCGGAAGGTAATGTAGTCTTTTCTGCCAACAAAGGCCTCCTCCCTACCTATGACATCTTTGATGAATACAGGTATTTCGAACCGGAGAACAGATTTTCAACCTTTGATTTTAAAGGATTAAAGATAGCTGTTACTATATGTGAGGATCTGTGGGACGAACAACCTTTCGACAATGAATTTGAAAAGATGAGACTATATACAATCTCTCCCATGGAGGAGCTTGCAAAACAGAATCCCGACATGATAATCAACATTGCAGCATCCCCCTTTTCCTATACCAAGATAAAAGCAAAGGAAAACATCTTCAGGTCCAAAGCAATTAAATACGGAATACCGGTAATAACTGTCAACCAAACCGGGGCAAATACCGAACTTATTTTCGACGGAGCTTCAAAAGTAGTTAACGGAAAAGGTGAGATTGTTTATCATCTTCCCTTTTTCGAAGAGAATATATTCACATTCTCCTTCGAAGATATCCGTTCAGCAAGTGTATATAAGCAGGAAGAAGAACCGGGTGTTATTTCTCTGATTCATAAAGCCCTCAGAACGGGAATTTGTGACTATTTTGCCAAATTGAACTTCAGCGATTGTATTATAGGACTTTCGGGAGGAATAGACTCGGCAGTAAGTCTCTGTCTGGCATCTGAAGCTTTAGGTAAGGATCACGTGAGGGCACTGCTGCTTCCCTCACGTTATTCATCAGAACTCTCTGTTTCTGATTCTGTTGCTCTCGCTGATAACCTTGGAGTGAAGTATGATATTCTGAATATTGAAAAACCCTTCAGTGCATTTGAAGAATTGCTGGCGCCCTCTTTTAAAGGAAAAGAGACTGATGTCACCGAAGAAAATATTCAGGCCAGGATAAGGGCGGTTTTGCTGATGGCATTTGCAAATAAATTTGGATACATTCTATTGAATACATCAAACAAAAGTGAAGCAGCAGTCGGGTACGGAACCCTGTACGGGGATATGGCGGGCGGTTTATCAGTTATCGGGGATGTCTATAAAACAGATGTTTACCGGCTTGCAGCCCATATTAACCGGAATGATGAAATCATCCCACGAAGTATAATCAGCAAAGCTCCGTCGGCTGAACTGAAAAACGGTCAGATGGATACTGATTCACTACCAGACTACACTATCCTTGACGGGATTCTCTACCAGTATATTGAAATGCAAAAACCACCGGAAAAGATCATTCAGGATGGTTATGATCCGGATATCGTCCGGAAAGTTATCAGGATGATAAACTACAATGAATATAAGAGATTCCAGGCTCCTCCGGTTTTGAGAATATCCTCAAAGGCATTCGGGTACGGAAGAAGAATGCCACTTGTTGCAAGGTACTAAAATAAGGACCAGGTAAAATCTTTTTACTGTTACCTGTTCTGGCAAATCTCGTGAAACAGCATTCCTGACAAAAATCATATCACTTCTTTTTATCTGATACTTCACCGTGAAAAAGTAAAAAACTATCATAGTGATCTTTACAACTATCTGTAAGTGAATATGTTAAAAAATGTTAATTTGATTTTTTATCCATTCTTTTATTAACTTTGGATTATCATAAACACAGGTATCGCATGCAGTATAATAATCCTTATATCGAGTTGTGCCTTGAAGGTCCTGGTTCATTATTTAAAGGACTACATCAGAAAGACAAGGAGACAATTGCCCAGTATCACCGTTATATGATTTACAAAAAAGGGGATATTTTATTTGAAGAAGGCACGAAACCACGAGGCCTTATTTGTCTGGTTTCCGGGAAAGTAAAGGTATTTGGTATCGGTGTAGGAGGAAGAGAGCAGATAATTAAAATGGTCAGGCAACATGGATTTATTGGTTACCGGGCGCTTTTTTCGGACAATCTTTATACTTTCTCAGCCCGGGCAATTGAAGACTCTTCAATCGTATGCCTGAACAGGAACTCCCTGATAAAAGTCCTGAACAATAATGCTGATCTGGCCTTGAAACTTATGAGGATTATTGCCGACGAACTTCACTTTACACAAAAAAGAATAGTATCACTTACACAGAAACACATCAGGGGACGAATTGCTGAATCTATTTTACTCCTTCGTGATATATACGGGATTGAAGCCGATGGAAAAACAATCCGTGTATTACTCTCCAGAGAAGATATTGCACATCTGTCAAACATGACTACCTCAAACGCAATACGAACCTTGTCCAATATGACTTCCGAAAAGATTATTGATATTGAAGGAAGGAAGATAATGATACTCAATTCCAGAATACTCGAGCAGATAAGTGAACTTGGTTGACTAATAAGGAGTCATGATTTTTCTATTCCCTGTAGTAAACTCTTTTTACTCTTCCCGGAATTGATGTGAGTATTTCGTATGGGATAGTATCGCATTCTTCAGCGATTTCTTCAATTGCAATGTTCTCACCGAATATTTCAACCTCATCCCCCGGTAACACTTCCAGTCCCGTTACATCAGCCATGCACATGTCCATGCAGATGTTCCCTATTAAAGGTACCCTGCAGCCTTTAATAAAAAGGCTGCCATTTCTGTTCCCGAGTTTCCTGTTAAGACCATCGGCATAACCTGCAGGCAGTATAGCAATATTACGTTCACTATCAGCCACATCTGCGCAACTATAGCCAACAGGTTCTCCTGCAGGTATTTTTTTTATCTGACTGATCCTGGTTTTAAAGCGGCCGACGATTTTTAGCGACAGACCGGTATAATTACCAATACCATAAATGCCAATACCAGGCCTGACCATATCGAACTGATATTCCGGAAAACGAACAATTCCGGAACTGTTAAGTATATGGACCAGAAAGGGATATTGTATTGAAACTTTTATTTTGTTTACCGCATCCTGAAAAACTCTAACCTGATAATGAGTAAATCCATCGAGAGAAGGATTTTCACTGCCGGCAAGATGCGAGAAAACCGATATTACCTTAATGCATTCCGTTTTATTTATCATTGTGGCAAGAAGATCGATATCCTCCGGCATAAAGCCAAGCCGGTGCATGCCTGTATCAATTTTTATATGAACAGGATATTGAACAAGTCCATGCTTTGAAGCTACAGCCGTAAAATTTTCAAATGACGAAAAATCATAAATCTCCGGCTCAAGATTATATTTGATCATTATTTCGAAAGCAGAAGGATCGGGATTCATAACCATAACAGGAAGGGATACTCCTGATTTACGGAGCTCAACACCTTCATCAGAATAGGCAACTGCAAGATAGCTGACACGATGATACTCAATTAAACTCGCTATCTCTGAAGGTCCTGTACCATAGGCAAAAGCTTTCACCATTGCCATTATACTGGTTCCCGGATTCAGAATCCTCCTGAACTCATTCAGATTATGAGATATGGCATCGAGGTTTACCTCGAAAACTGTCATATGCATTTGCAGCTCTAAAAGTCTGGCAATTTTTTCAAATTCATAAATCCTTGCACCTTTTAACAGTATTATCTCGTCTTTATAATCAACTGCATTAAAATTGTGAGCAAATTCGTCTGTCGACCAGAAAAAATTCGCATCCATACCGAATGATGATCTGTTTCTCATAAGAGCCGGTCCTATTCCTATAAATTTATCAATACCGGCTCTCCTGATTAAATTAGCCACTTCCCCGTAAAGTTCCTTCTCATTTCTTCCGCTCTGTATAAAGTCAGAAAGTATAAGAGTGGTTTTCCTCTCATTTTGCATTTTAAGGTAGTCGAGTGCCATCCCGAGTGAACCAGGATCAGAATTATAGTAATCTTCAATAAGCTGACAATTGTTTATTCCACTTTTTATCTCCATTCGCATAGCAACTGATACCAGACCGGATACTCCTTTCCTGATAATTCCGGGATCGATAGCCAGTGTTAGACAGACAGCGATCACTGTGACAGCGTTTTCAACTGAAGCACGGTCAGTGAAGGGTACTTCAAAAGTATTTTTACTACCTTTAAAGGAGGCTTCAATAGCTGTGTGATTATTCTGAACGGATATTCTCCTCACATAGATCTTTGCTTCCGTATTAGTGAAAGACCAGTCGATAATATTTTTCGAAATAAGAGTATCATCCTTTATAATATTCTGGTGTATCAGATCATAATCTCTGCAATATATTATTGTGGCAGCATTCTCAAAAAGTCTGAGCTTTTCTGCGATTTTTGTTTCAGTATCAGGGAAATTCTCCCTATGAGCATCTCCGATATTTGTAATGACGCCAGTATCCGGATTAATTATCGCAGCCAGTCTTTCCATTTCACCAGGCATTGAAATGCCTGCCTCGAATATTCCAGTTTCATATTTCTCATCAAGTTTCCACACTGAGAGAGGCACCCCGATCTGTGAGTTGTAACTCCTGGGGCTTCTTACTACCGGAACAGTCAGACCAATAATATCAGCCAGCCACTCTTTTACCACGGTTTTGCCTGCACTGCCTGTGACACCAATTACCCGTGACTTAAATATCTTCCTTTTGTATTGTGCCAGTAACTGAAGAGCTTCAATTGTGTCGGATGTATGAATGAATGCAGATCCTGTATACTTTTTATGATTTTCCGGCAATTTGCTGACTATGAAGACTCTTACTCCCCTTGTATAAAGAGTCTCAACATAATTATGACCATCGTGATGGATACCACATATAGCAAAAAATGCAAGACCTTCAGTAAAAGTTAACTGGCGACTGTCAATTACAATTTCTGATACCGGAAGTTCAGGGTCACCTAATAATCGACCTCCTGTAATCCGTGCAATATCTGATGCTTTGAGTTTCACAAGCTATTTATTTAAAGCCTTATTATAACATTCCCTGCACAATGGTTCATAGATATCTTTTTCACCCAGAAGAATAACCTGTGCTCCCCCTGATTTTCTGAATGAATAATGAGCCATATTTCCACACCTCACACAGATTGCATGCACCTTGGTAACATATTCAGCTATTGAGAGAAGTGACGGCATAGGGCCAAAAGGTTCTCCCATGAAATCCATGTCAAGTCCTGCTATTACAATTCTTATTCCTCTATCAGCAAGGTTATTGCATATATCTACTATTGATCTGTCAAAAAACTGAGCCTCATCAATTCCAACAACATCAACATCCCCGGCCAGGAGCAGTATAGCAGAAGCATTATCTACGGGAGTCGAAATAATTGATTTATCATCATGTGAAACGACTCTTGCCTCTGAATATCTTTTATCTAGAGATGGTTTGAAGATCTCAACCTTCAATCCTGCAAACTGAGCCCTCCTCAGCCTCCTTATAAGTTCTTCTGTTTTTCCTGAGAACATGCAACCGGTTATGACTTCAACAGATCCTCTTTTACCTGTGACTCTTACTGAATTTTCATGAAAATCCATCTTTAATAAAATATATGGCCGAAAAGTAAGTTGTAGTTTTATTCCGTAAGTACTTGTGGAATAATAGTTACTTTTGCAAAATAAAGAAAATGGTTTGTTTTATTAACATCAAAGTGTATGGATTTCAATGCAACCATTGACATAATTATTAAAGATCTCAATGAAGCTCGTGAAATAATTGATGATCTGAGGAGGTATCCGGGAGTTCCTGTTTTACAGATTGAGCTTGCAAAATCAAAGTGTAAAAGTGCCGGTGAGGTGATAGCACTGTTAAAAAATATAAAGAATAACAGTACTGCAGAATCAGTAACTGGTGGAATTCCGGCAGATTCAGAAGAAAAAAAGGAAAGGGTTACGGATCAAATCGATGAAATCCCTCAGGCTGAAAAGAAAATAATCGTGACAGACGCCGGGAAAACGGCACAGCAGGTTCCTGATAAGAAAAAAGAAGTAAAGCAATCGGGCAAAAAACCCACTGAATCAATAATCATAGCTGACAAATTCAGTCACCTGTCCAGCCGGTTTAACGAACGGCTAAGCAGCCTCAAGAGTGAGGATGAAGTACCTGATATTGTAAAATCCAAACCCTTGACCAGTCTGTCAGATGCTATAGGCATTAATGATAAATTCCTTTTTATCAGAGAGATTTTTAATGGGAACAAAGAGGCTTATGGAAAGGCTCTGGCAGAGCTCGAACATATTCAGAATCTGCCTGATGCCAAAGCTTTAATAATGAATTACAAAGGAGATAATGAAGAAAATGAAGCTGTCAGGCAGCTCATTGATCTGGTAAAACGCAAACTCCCCAAACATGAGTAAGCTTATCCTTGTTCCGACTCCGATCGGCAATCTGAAGGATATTACTTACCGGGCTCTTGATGTTCTGTCGGGCGTTGACCTCATCCTGTCGGAAGATACACGTCACGCCCGGAAATTGCTTAAGCATTATAATATTACCACTCCGATGCAATCACATCATATGTTCAATGAACACAGGAATGTTGACTCTGTCTGCTCAAAGATTCTGTCAGGCACCACTGTCGCTCTTATTTCAGATGCCGGTACACCTGGAATCTCAGATCCCGGCTTTTTGCTAGTAAGAACATGCATTGCGAAAGGGATACCTGTTGAGACACTGCCTGGACCTACCGCTTTGATACCAGCGCTGGTTAACTCCGGTTTGCCATGTGAAAGGTTTTGTTTTGAGGGTTTTCTCCCGGTAAAAAAGGGAAGAAAAAAAAGACTGACCATTCTACAATCGGAAAAAAGAACAATGGTCTTTTACGAATCACCACACCGACTGATAAAAACCCTTAATGAAATGGCGGCATATTTCGGGACCGACAGGGAAGCATGTGTTTCAAGGGAGTTAAGCAAGGTTTTTGAGGAAAACATAAGGGGTTCCCTTTCATATATTTCAGAATACTACCGGAAGAAATCTCCAAGAGGTGAGATAGTAATTATTGTGGGTGGTAAAAAACTATAAAATTCAACCTGATATGAAGTATATATTATTTTCTATAATTTTCTTCATATTAACTTCTTACATTACTGAAGCCCAGATTCTAAAGGGTAGTGTCACTGACCAGAAAGGTGAGCCCATTCCATATGCTACAGTTTATATACAGGAGCTTAAACAGGGTACTACAGCTAATACAAAAGGGGATTTCGAATTAAAACTTCCCCCCGGGAAATACTTTGTGATTTGCCAGAGCCTGGGTTATGAACCTGTTTTTGCAGATATTACTCTTACTGACCAGACAATTACAAGGGATTTTATATTACCGGAACAATACTATGAAATTCCTGAGGTACGGATAACAGCCTCCGGTGAAAATCCCGCTTATATAATCATGAGAAAAGCCATAGGTCTTGCTCCCTACTATCTGAATCATGTAAGTTACTACAAAGCAGATGTTTATTTAAAGGGAAATCTTACTATAAAAAGGATTCCGAAAATAATGGAAAGAGCTATAAAAATGGAAGCCAGAAGCAGTTCATCCGGAACATCTGTAAGCACTAATACTATCAAAGCCGGAGATTCCTATTTCATGGAGTCATTCAATGAAATTGAATTTTCAGCACCTGATAAGTATGTTCAAAGAGTATTATCTGTCAACAGCACATTCCCTGAAGGGGGAAATGAGATATCCCCTATGGATTATATCCAGGCAAGCTTATACCAGCCGGTTCTTGCGGATGTCGCAATCTCACCACTTTCTCCTGAAGCGTTTATTCATTATAATTTCAGATATCTGGGAGCTTCACCCCAGGGTAACTTCATTATTAATAAAATAGAAGTGATCCCGAAAAGAAAAAGTCAACAGCTCTTTGAAGGGACAATTTATATAATAGAAGATCTGTGGTGCCTTCACAGTGTTGATCTTACCAATGAAAACATCATAGGAACGATCAGATTACAGCAGTTATACATACCAGTGCAGGAAGAGATATGGATGCCTGTCAGCCATAAATTTGATATTAACATTAGCATAATCGGATTTAAAGCAGATGTAGGATACAGCAGTTCAGTAAAATACAGGGAGGTCAGGCCCAACGAAGCACTCCAGAGACCTTCATCTCTGACTGCTGACTATACCAGGAGATATGCTGCTTATGATACAACGGAGAAAAAACCGGACGAGCAAATAGAAAAGATCCTCCAAAAAGAAGAATTGTCGAACCGCGACATGATGAGGCTCTCCAAACTAATGAAAAAGGAGTCGGAGAAAAGTATTGAGGACAGTATCAGAAAAAATCTCGAGATTAAAGATAATACAACTTGCATTATTGAAAAAGATGCCGCCAAGAAAGACAGCAGCTACTGGACTGAGATACGTCCGATCCCACTATCTGATGTTGAAATAAAGAGCCTTAGAATCAGTGATAGCACAAAAGCTTTGTTGGAAGCGAAGGGAAGACCGGTAACTGATACAATAGGAGCAGTAAAAAAGAAAAGCAGAGTATTTATTACATTAAGAAACATCATGTTTGGCCATACCTGGTCAGATACTACCGGATTCAGATTCACAAACGGCGGACTGGTTGACCTCCAGAACCTGTCATTTAATACAGTTGACGGTTTTGTTTATGGTGTCGATTTCAGAATATCAAAATCATGGAAAGGTAACAGGTCTCTTTCACTTTATCCCGACGTGCGGTGGGCTTTCAGCCGGGAAGCACTGATGTGGCGTATAAACACAAATTATAATTTTAACGGGATGAAACAAAAGCAGATATTTATCCGGACAGGCATTACCAGTAAAGATTTTAATACAGGAGGAGGTATTAATCCTCTGTTAAATACTGCCACATCACTTCTGTTTAAACGCAACTATCTTAAACTATATGAAAGCAGATACATGATCATAGGTTACAGAACTGAGGTAGTTAATGGATTAACAATTGAATTAAGAGCTGGTTATGATGACAGGAGAGTTCTTGAGAACACTACTGATTTTTCCCTCATCAGTTCATCCCGGGAATACTCTGACAATATCCCTGATAACAAGTATCTTGAGATCGGTGCTAATCCAGTGTTCAGTCTCAGCGACCAGAAACATGGTGAATTTGTAACAAATATCACATTCACACCAAAGCAGAGATACCGGATCAGCAACGGAAACAAAATCCCTGCAAATTCAGACTGGCCAACATTCAGCCTTACATGGAAACATGGTATAAACGAGTTTGAAGAACTTGCAGATAACATCAAACACTTTGATATGATAAGATTTGATGTGTCAAAAAGAACTGAAACAGGTGCATTCAGTCAGTTTCGCTGGAGATTGAGCACAGGTGGATTTCTGGATAATACCAACTTAACATATTATGATTTTTTCCATTTTAATGCCCAGCCACTTCTTTTGCTGATTGATAATTACGAAGATGCATTTATGCTTCCTGATTATTATTCATTGAGCACACCAGAATTTTTCGGCGAACTTCATCTGAAATATACCACACCTTACTTTTTATTGAAGCTCCTTCCCGGACTCAGTAATACACTTATGCGTGAAAACCTCAGCCTGTCATACCTTGTCTCCCGGTACCATAAAAGTTATACAGAAATCGGTTACAGCATGAGTGAGGTTCTTCTCCTTGCTGAGATAGGAGTCTATATCGGATTCGATAACTTTAATTATAGAAGCATCGGAGCAAAAATCGTACTCAGGTTCAATTAGTATCATACGAAAGGAGGCTCGTTCTGTATGTCGAATTCATCATTGAAGCCTCCGCGGGATTTTCTGAAGTTATCAGTGTTCATCTTTGATCCGAGAGTGATGCTCTGGGCTCCTTCCCTTATCTCTGGACTTGTATCTATCTCAAAATCATCAATATCCACAAATTGTGCTTTTTCTTCACGGAATCTCAGTCTCACATCATCCACAGGGCCGTTACGATTTTTAGCAAGGATAATCTCAGCAATTCCTCTGGTAGATGAACCGTCTTCAAATGTCGGAATCCCGAACTTTTCCTGCCTGTGGATAAATACCACCATATCTGCATCCTGTTCAATAGCTCCTGATTCGCGCAGATCGGAAAGTAGAGGTCGTTTAGTTCCACCTCTCATCTCAACTGATCTGTTAAGCTGCGACAATGCAAGAATGGGAACGTTCAGCTCCTTGGCAATACTTTTCAGTGACCGCGAAATATTACTTACTTCCTGTTCACGGCTTCCTGCATTTTCTGGTCCCGACATAAGCTGCAGGTAATCAACTATCACAATATCAAGCTTATGCTGGGCCATCAGCCGACGGCATTTTGCTCTTAGTTCAAAAACCGAGATTGCGGGAGTATCATCAACGAAGATGGGAGCTTGTACGAGTTTTTTTATTCTGGAGTCAAGTTGTTTCCATTCATCTTCGGTAAGTCGGCCATTCTTTATCTTATCGCCGGGAATATCAGTTTCTGCTATTATAAGCCTGTTTACCAGCTGTATGGAAGACATTTCACATGAGAATACCGCTACCTTTTTCCCATGATCAATAGCCATATTTCTCGCCATTGAAAGTGCTAAAGCGGTTTTTCCCATTGAAGGACGTGCAGCAATAATAATAAGCTCCGATTTCTGCCAGCCTGAGGTAAGACGGTCAAGCTTTGTAAAACCGGAAGGTATGCCAACCAGGGCATCTTCCCTCTTTCCTGCCTCCTCGATCTCTCTTATTGCTTCCTTGATAACAACATTGATTGGCGAAACTTCTCGTTTGATATTTCCTTCAGCAATCTGAAAAAGTGCATTTTCAGAATAATCAAGCAGTTCTGTAACATCATAAGTATCATCAAACGACCTGCTCTGTATTTCAGTTGCCACTCTTATAAGCTCACGCTGGATATGTTTTTGTGCCACAATCCTGGCATGATAATCGACATTGGCCGCTGAGACAACTTTTGCAGTGAGCTGGGTAAGATATACCGGGCCACCTGCACTTTCAAGTTCGTTCTGAGACCTTAGTTCTTCTGTAACGGTGTAAAGATCGACCGGATATTCCTTTGAAGAGAGATCAGAGATAGCTTTAAATATCTTCTGATGTGGTTCTTTATAGAAACTCTCCGGTTTCAGAATATCAAGAACAGTAATAACAGCCTCCTTTTCCAGCATTATTGCTCCCAGCACAGCCTCTTCCATATCTATAGCCTGTGGTGGCACTTTCCCGAAATCAGGAAGTGTTGTAGTAACCGGACGACCACTTGTTTTTTGTTTTGCCATCAATTCTATGTTGCTGATTTATTGTTAATTAGAAGGTGAAATGTACTCACTCCGGAATATTTTCAAAGGTATGAATAACACTATGTAATTATCAAAAAGGATTCTCTTTATTACAAACAAATTGATGTTAAAAACTTGTTGAAAAGCCAAAAAATCTGATCAGATGATATTAATTGAAAACCATATGGTATTTTTGCATGAAATACATTAGTATGATCGGTTTTCCTAAAGCAAAAATAAACCTGGGGCTCCGGATAACCGGCAAGCGTGTTGACGGATTTCATGATATTGAAACAGTATTTTACCCGGTTAACCTCTGCGATGCCCTTGAACTGGTTGTAGCTGAAGAGCCTGCAATGAAAGATATAATAACTATTACAGGCATGAACATTGGGGTAAAAACTGAAGAGAACCTTATCATAAAAACCATCGCAGTATTACGTGAAAAGTATACTGTACCTGTGCTGAAGATCCATTTGCATAAAGCTATTCCCGCGGGAGCAGGACTCGGAGGTGGCTCATCCGATGCAGCCAGTACAATTAAAATTATAAACAAGTGCTTCGGGCTCTCATTAGATTCTGAATTAATGAGAAGTATTGCTGCCGGACTCGGAAGTGACTGCCCGTTTTTTATTGACAGCCTGCCTTCTTATGCAACCGGCAGGGGTGAAGTGCTTAGACCTGTTAATCCAGTTCTTAATGGTTACCGTCTGCTGTTAGTTAATCCTGGAATTATTATAAGCACCCGGAACGCCTATAATAAATGTACACCTCAACTAACTGAGACTTTCCTGTCCGATTCTGTCAAAAGTCCGGTAGAAGAGTGGAAAAATATAATATTCAACGATTTCGAGAATTATATTTTCAGTAAATATCCAATTATAGCCAGGATTAAGAAAGCACTGTACGATTCAGGAGCGTTGTACAGTTCGATGTCGGGAAGCGGTTCCTCTGTGTATGGTATCTTTGCTGATAAACCAGAAGTTACGAGCGAAATAAGAAAATACGTGATTTATAACGGATTATTATAATCTCATCCATATGGTGAAGCGAATTTCATTCCAGTTCCAGCGGGATACACCCTTTTGATACCTTATCTCCCTTTTTCACCGCTATCTTTTTGATTCTTCCGTCAACAGATGATTTAATGATGTTCTGCATTTTCATGGCATCAAGTATCATCAGGGCATCGCCCTGTTTAACTGTCTGTCCGGCTTGTACGTGGATGTCGAGAATAGTACCAGGTATAAAACTTGTAACGATGCGATGATCAGCCGGTTCATAAGGTTTTCTGTTTGCAAATCCGGGGTTTATCCTCGTTTTATACAAACTGTTGTCGATATTGAGTATTCCGAGAATCTCCTGTTTCTCCATAGTTGCACGATGTTACTTTTTACTTTCGGTGATCAGAATGGAGGAAGTCCATGTTTTTTCCAGGGCATTGAAACATCTTTGCTTTCAGATATCTCAATGGCATGCATGAGTAATTTTCTGGTCTCTCCAGGTTCAATAACTGCATCAATATACCCCCGAGTTGCGGTGACATATGGATTTGCAAATTTAGCTTTATACTCCTCTACTTTTTGTTTTCTCATACCATCCGGATCATTGGATGACATGATCTCTTTCCTGAAAATGATATTGGCGGCCCCTTCGGGTCCCATAACAGCTATTTCGGCAGTAGGCCATGCAAAAACAAAATCAGCACGCAGGTGACGTGATCCCATTGCAATATAACCTCCACCGTATGCTTTTCTGAGGATAACAGTCAGTTTGGGAACTGTGGCTTCGCTGTAAGCATAAAGGACCTTTGCTCCATGCCTTATCACCCCGGCATGTTCCTGGTCAACACCGGGAAGATATCCCGGAAGATGGACCAGTGTTATTATCGGTATATTGAATGCATTGCAGTAACGGATGAATCGTGCGGCTTTATCTGATGAATCAACACCAAGTACCCCTGCAATTCACGAATTTTTTTTCCAAGTGGCATTTTATTCTGTTGTTTGAGAGTTATTGTTAATCGTTTGTAGGACATTTCCTGATTGAAGGCTCAAGTTTAAGGAAATTGAATGATTTTATATACTATTTTGGGGCAATTCTGTAGAGTGCAAGTGCTATAAATGAATAAATAATATTGGGGATCCACATTGCGAGCATTGGACCAAGGTTTCCCTTAAGGGAAAACTGTGATGCAAACTGAAGAAACAGTATATAAGAAAAACTTAATCCAAGTCCTATTCCTATGTTCATACCAATACCTCCTCTTACCTTTCTTGAGGAGAGGGATACTCCTATAAGAGTCAGAATAAAAACAGCAAAAGGGCTTGCAAACCTCCGGTGTTTTTCAATCAGGAAAAGCCTGATCTCATCCGATCCCTGAAGTTCCAGGAGGTTTATATAATCATTAAGCTCCTCATATGTCATTGTACCCACAAAGCCGGGATCCCGTGAAAAATCATCCGGTCTTATTATAAGTGTAGTATCAATGGTTGTCCCTCTTGTTATGATCTCTTCATTTCCTTTTATCTCGCGCACGTAATAATTACCGGCGGTCCATTTACCCTTTGCCGTATCCCATCTTACCCAGAGAGCTGAAAGCTTTGACTGAAGCCTGCCCTCTTCATCAAACTTTTCAATCGTAAAATTACGACCTGAGCTACTTAAAGGATTGAACGATTCCATATAGATAAGGATGTTTTTGTATACCTGCCTGTGAATATTCATTACCTGAACTCTCCGGCTTGATGACCTGTAATACTTATCTTCAAAATCCATTCTTTTAAGGTTAGCATGAGGGATTACAAAATTGGTAAGAAGGAAGGTGAAGATTGCAATAACTAGTGCCGAGATAAAATACGGCCACATCATTCTCTTAAAGCTCAACCCGCTGTTCAGGATAGCAATAATCTCGGTATTAACAGCCATTTTTGAGGTAAAAAAGATTACCGATATAAATACAAACAACGGGGCAAAGAGAGTTGCAAAATAAGGGATAAAATTGAGATAATAGTCAAATATTACCGCACGCAGAGGAGCCTCTTTTTCCATGAAATTATCAATTTTCTCGGCAAAATCGAAAACGACAGCTATGGCCAGGATCAGTACAAGGCAAAAGAAGAAAGTACCAAGAAACTTCCTGATTATATATATATCAATAATTTTTACTTTCAGGCTTTTTATAGACGTTCTGAAAGTTTTTTTGTCATTGAGTCTTTCCATCTCTTAAAATCACCTTCTTCAATTTTTTCCCTTGCTACTTTAAGAAGTCTCAAATAAAATGCCAGGTTATGAATACTTGCGATCTGGGCACCCAGAATTTCGCCTGAGATCACAAGATGTCTGAGGTATGCCTTTGAATAGTAAAGGCTCACAGATGAAGGCCCCGCCGGATCAATCGGATTAAAATCACAAGCCCATTTTTTGTTTCTGATATTAATTATTCCTTCACTGGTAAAGAGCATTCCGTTTCTGCCGTTTCTGGTTGGCATTACACAATCAAACATATCTATGCCTCTTTCAATTGCTTCAAGAATATTGACGGGAGTTCCCACACCCATAAGGTACCTTGGTTTATCATCGGGAAGGATACCGTTCACGATCTCAATTATCCTGTACATTTCCTCCGCAGGTTCACCTACAGATAATCCACCTATTGCATTACCCTCCATGCCAGCTGAAGCAACAAATTCGGCCGACAGTTTTCTGAGATCATCAAAAGTGCTTCCCTGGACAATTGGGAACAAAACCTGATCGTTACTCCATAAAGGTTCAGTTTCATGAAATCTTCTGACTGCTCTTTCGAGCCAGCTGTGAGTCAGATTAACAGATTTTATTGCATACCTGTAGTCGCATGGAAAAGGAGTACACTCATCGAATGCCATCATAATATCGGCCCCAATAATACGCTGTATATCAATAGTATTCTCAGGTGTGAAGATATGACTGGAGCCATCTATGTGCGATTTGAACAGGGCCCCTTCGTCAGTGAGTTTTCTGTTATCTGCCAGTGAAAACACCTGATATCCTCCGCTATCGGTCAGAACAGGTAGCTCCCAGCTCATAAACCGGTGAAGGCCTCCTGCCCTCTTCAGAATATCTGTCCCTGGCCTGAGATAAAGATGGTATGTATTCCCAAGAATTATCTTCGCACCTATATCATCCAGAAGATCCCTGTGAAGTATCCCTTTAACTGTTCCGGCAGTACCGACCGGTATAAAAACAGGAGTGGGAATATCACCATGGGTGGTTCTCATCAGCCCTGTTCGTGCCATGGTCTCTTTATCCCTGCTCTGAACTGCAAACATATAATAATCCGGTTTTGGCAGCACAAAGGTAATTTATCCTTATTGCATTATAAAATTATTCAGATTATCTTATTAATATTGTTGTCATATATAAAAGCCAGATGATACTTCAGGATAATATTTTCCTCTCCATTGTTTTTTTAACTTTTGGATTGTCTGCATTTATCCAGGTATTCTATTACCTCTGTTTTTATCTGGCAACCGGATTATATAGGAGTCGTGGAGATAATAAGAGTGGAGCGGCTGTTTCGGTCGTAATATGTGCCAGAAATGAAGCAGAGAACCTCAGAAAATTTCTGCCTGCAGTTCTCGAACAAAAGTATTCCGACTATGAGGTTATAGTTGTTAACGATTGTTCAGATGATGACACTTTTGATGTACTTGGTGAATGTCTGACCAAGTACTCACATCTAAGAGTGTCAACAGTAAATAAAGATCCAAAATTTACACATAATAAAAAATTTGCTCAATTTATCGGGATAAAAGCTGCAAAGAATGATATCCTTCTCTTTACAGATGCCGATTGTCAACCAGCATCTGACAGGTGGCTGGCAGAAATGACCTCCCATTTTGACGAAAGTACTGATTTTGTTCTTGGCTACGGAGGATATTTTAAAGGCAAAGGTTTATTAAATAAGTATATTCGCTATGACAGTATGACCATAGCAATGCAGTATCTTGGAATGGCTGTCCGTGGTATTCCATATATGGGTGTCGGACGTAATCTTGCTTACAGACGCGCGGTTTTTTTCAGAAACAAAGGATATGGTTCACATTATAATCTTATTTCGGGTGATGATGATTTGTTTGTTAATCATAATGCCACGAAGAAGAATACATGTGTTGAGTTCAGGAGAGAGGCCCATACAAGATCGGTTCCCGCTGCCACTATTTCGGAATGGTTCAAACAAAAGCGAAGGCATCTGACAACAGCACGGTATTATAAATTCGGGAACAGACTCCTGTTATTCATTGAACCTCTTTCACGGACCTTTTTTTATGTTTCCCTGGCCATTCTGCTTGCTTACGAGTTACTATTACCATATGTTGCCTCAGTTTTCGGGATCAGGTTGATAATTCAGTTAATCGTCTTTGCTCTTATAAGGAAAAAGCTGGAGGAGCCCGGTCTTGTTTTTTATTCATTATTTTTTGATATCTTTTCACCTTTAATTACAGGAATTGTATATGCGAGCAATCTCCGGAACAGATCTGATAAACGCAGATGGAAATAATAGATGGATTATCGGAAAAGGCAAGAAATGATCTGACACTTGTGGAAAAGGCCAGGAATGGCAGTGAACAGGCTTTTGCCAGCCTGATGAACCGATACAGGGATTCAATTTATTTCATGCTTCTAAAGATGGTCAATAATACCTCTGATGCTGAAGATCTTACAATTGAAGCGTTTGGAAAAGCTTTCCGTAACCTTGATTCCTTCACTCCCGATTTTGCATTCAGTACATGGCTTTTTAAAATTGCAACTAACAACTGTATTGATTTTATCAGAAAGAAACAGGGCTCTCCTGCCCCAATCGATCAGTGGCAGGATGATATCGACAATCTGACTGTTAATATACAGTCAGACCTTCCCGATCCGGAAGAAGCGTTGATCAACGACCAGAAGATAGCTGTTCTCAGAGGAATAGTCAACCAGTTGAAACCAAGGTACAAAACACTTATAGAACTCAGATATTATAAGGAATATTCATACGAAGAAATATCTTCAGAGCTTAACCTCCCGATTGGAACAGTAAAAGCCCAGCTATACAGGGCTAAATCACTTTTATACAATATCTTTATTAAAACAGGTAACAGGTAGTGCCAGAAAATATCCTCAGATATTTCCCATCACTTTCAGACCATCAGATAGAAAAGATTGCAGCCCTAAAGGAGATTTACGAGGGATGGAACAGTAAAATAAATGTAATATCCAGAAAGGATATGGATGATTTTTATCTTCACCATGTTCTTTACTCACTGGCTGTTGCAAAGGTCTTTTCATTCCTTCAGAATACCCGGGTCCTTGATGTCGGAACAGGGGGAGGCTTCCCGGGAATACCTTTGGCGATAATGTTCCCTGATTCAGAGTTTATCCTGCTTGACTCCATTGGGAAAAAAATCAAGGTTGTAAATGCAGTTATCAAAACCCTCGGTTTGGCAAATGCAAGGGCAATAAAAAAAAGAGTCGAAGAAGAAAAAGAACAATATGATTTTATTACCGGTAGAGCTGTTGCTGAATTTCCCGGGTTTGTCAGTCTTGTAGTTAAAAACATTTCACTGAGTAGCAAAAACAGAATGAAAAACGGGATCATTTACCTGAAAGGAGGTAATGCGGATCATGAACTGGGTTCTCTCAGGGATAAAGTTACTGTATGGAATATCAGCGATTTTTTTGATGAACCATTCTTTGATATAAAAAAAATCATCTATCTGCCTGTCTGAGTTTGAAAAAAATATTATCTTTGCGGTCGCATATAAATACAGTACAGTCAATTAAACAATAAGCAAGATGAAAAGGACATTTCAGCCGTCACGCAGAAAGAGAATCAACAAGCATGGATTCCGTGAAAGAATGTCCACACCCAGCGGCAGAAGGGTGCTTAATGCACGCAGAGCAAAAGGAAGAAAAAAACTTTCGGTCTCTTCCGAAATGAGAATAAAGGGATAATTTCCCAGACCTAAATCAATAAAATGAGGTGTCTCCAAAAAGGACACCTTTTTATCTAACTTTGCCAGATAAATAATATACTACCCTGATGCCAGGATTTTCTGACTATATTAAAAACAAAGAGATAAAACTGATAGCAGAAAAAATTATTGCGGGAATCAGGATAAGTCCCGAGGAGGGCCTGACACTCTACAGTAAGGCAGATTTACCTCTTCTCGGTTATCTTGCAGTATTCATCAGGAAAAGATATAATGGTAACCTGACTTTCTTTAACCGCAATTTTCATATCGAGCCTACAAACAAATGTATTTATAACTGCCTGTTCTGTTCGTATCACAGGCAGTCCGGTGATCCGGAAAGCTGGGACTACAGTCATGATGAAATGCTCGACATGGTAAAAAGCTTTGACAATAAAGAGGTTACCGAAGTACATATAGTTGGAGGTGTCCATCCTTCTCACGACTTACATTATTATGGACGATTGCTTCAAAGGATCCGGCAACACAGACCGGACTTACACATAAAGGCATTTTCAGCTATCGAACTCGATTATATGATCAGCAAAGCAGGGCTCTCAATCGAAGAAGGATTGCGTCAGTTAAGTAATTATGGTCTTGATTCGATACCTGGCGGAGGTGCCGAGATATTTGATGAAGAATTAAGGGAAAAGATCTGCCCTGAGAAGACCTCGTCAGAGCTTTGGCTCTTAATCCATGAAACAGCTCACAATCTGGATATACTATCCAATGCTACAATGTTATATGGTCATATTGAGACGTTCAGAAACAGAATTGAGCACATGGAAAGACTCAGAAAACTTCAGGACAGAACATCAGGTTTTAATGCTTTCATACCTCTTAAATTCATGAATGCAAATAACACTATGTCATATCTTCCCGAAGTCAGCATAATTGAAGATCTTCGAAATTATGCGGTTTCAAGGATATACCTCGACAATTTCCCTCACATAAAAGCATATTGGCCAATGACCGGTAAGAAAGCTGCACAACTCACTCTTTTGTTCGGAGTAGACGATCTTGACGGGACTATTGATGATACTACAAGGATTTACTCCATGGCTGGCGCCGGGGATAAAAATCCGACAATGACTATTGATGAAATACGCAAACTGATCCATGAAGCCGGTTACGAACCTGTTGAAAGAGATTCCCTCTATAACATAATTTGATTCCCTGCCTTCGCTGCCGCTTCGGCTGACAGGTCTGTGCATCCTCTGTGCAACTCTATGTAATTAAAATAATTTTATCCTTACATTTGCGTTATATCTAAAGTTCAAATTACCGGTATGAGCCTGAAACAGTTTCTCAAGAGTAGAATATTTTTTATAAACCTTGGTTTGGCATTTGTCATTGCAGTCGGAATAGTTATTATACTGCTTATATGGCTGAATTTTTACACCAGACACGGGCAGGCCAAACCGGTCCCGGATTTTATTGGCCTTAATATGGAAGAGACCACCGAGCTCGCTAAAAAGAGTAAACTGAGATATCAGATTATTGATTCTGTCTATACTTCCCTTGTCCCTCGTGGTTGTGTTACCGAGCAGAATCCTGAACCCGGATTCAAAGTTAAGAAATGGAGAAATATAGTTCTTATAATAAATGCTTTTCATCCCGAAATGGTGGCCATGCCCAACCTCGTTAATCTTCCGAAAAGACAGGCTATTTCTCTTGTTGAAAGCTCAGGTCTTGAAATGGGGACGCTCAAATATATTCCGGACCTATCTATAGATGTGGTTATCAGACAGTTGCGCAACGGAATAGCGGTTAATGAGGGTGATTCATTGCAAAAGGGTTCAGTTATTGATCTTGTGCTTGGAAAAGGACTAAGTAACCAGCGTACACCTGTTCCCGATCTGGTAGGCATGAACCTGGAACCTGCCAGAAACAAAATCCTTGGAGCCTCGCTTAACCTGGGAACATATATTTACGATAATACCGTTACCTCAGGGGATGATTCTCTGAATGCTTTCGTATTTAAACAAAATCCGGAGTATAAAGAGGACTTAACCATGCAGCTTGGATCTGCCATTTACCTGTGGCTGACAACCGATTCAGCAAAACTGCCGGTCGATTCAACTTTAATAATTACTGACACTATATCTGAGGACCAACCTTTAGTATTGCCGTCAGAATCAATTGATGATTAATAAGACTATTCCATATATTATTCTTCTGATCTTCAGTCTGCAAACTTTAACTGCCCAGGAAGTTGTTACAGGATTACAGTCCAACCAGCAGATCACCAGGAAAAAAGATCATGTTCTGTCTGTAAAAGGATTAGCTGATGATGATACTCTCGAGCTTCCTTTTACCGATGATTTCTCAGGTAAATCACTCTTCCCTGATCAAACAAAATGGACTGACAATTTTGTTTTCATAAACAATACCTATTCAGACAGACAGATAACAACCGGTATTGCAACTTTCGATGCTATTGATGATAACGGAAGGTTGTATGAAGAAGCTTCTTCATCCGGATTTAAAGCCGACCAGCTTACATCGCGGCCTCTTAATCTTAATTACCCGTCATCGGAAAACATATGGTTAAGCTTCTTTTATCAGCCTGGTGGTCTGGCTGATCTGCCTGAAGAAAACGATTCACTTACATTACAGTTTTTTGCCCCGGAAGAAGCTGTATGGTACTCTGTATGGAATACTTCCGGAGTATCTCACCAGGACTTTAAACCGGTCATCATAAAAATAGTCCAGCCACGCTTTCTCATGAAAGGATTCAGATTCCGGTTTGTTAATTATGCCAGCCTCAGCTCTAATCCCAACGATCCTTCCATGACCGGTAATTGCGATCACTGGAATATTGATTATGTTGTTCTCGACAGAAACAGGAATGAAGGCGATACGGTTTATGCAGATGTTGCTTTCAGAACCGGATTAAGATCTGTTCTGAAAACACATGAATCAATGCCATGGAAACAGTTTAAGCAGGTCTATCTCCAGGAAATGGGGTCATTTATACCAATCCGCTATCGTAACAATGACTCAATCATACGAAACGTTACCCGGAATTTTGAAATATGGGATGAATACCAAAATATTCAGTCGCACAGTTTCTCTGCCGGAGCAACCAACATCAATCCTCTAACCAGCATAGATTACAATGCGAACTTGATATATACCTTTAATACCGATAATAACGACTCTGCCCTGTTCCGTATCACTGCCACTATTATCACTGATGATTTTGATCCTAAAGAGAATGATACTGTAACGTATTATCAAACCTTCAGTAATTATTTTGCTTTTGATGACGGTTCCTCAGAAGGGGGATACGGGATAAACGGACTCGGTTCAATAAAAGCAATGGTAGCATACAGATTCAAGTCTTTTATGCAGGACACTTTGAGAGCAATAAGCATCTGTTTTAACGACAGCTATCTTAATGCAAACCTGAGATCATTTGACCTGATGATCTGGAATGATAATCTCGGAATTCCAGGGGATTTGATCTACACCCGCGAGGAGGTAATGGTCGTTCAGGGAGAAAATATCAACGGATTTTATACATATATTCTCCCCGACGGGATTATGGTGGATGATATTTTTTATGTGGGCTGGAAACAGCGTTCCAAAACTTTTTTAAATGCCGGATTTGATGTGAACACGCCACATGGAGGTAAACAGTTTTACTGGTTGAATGGTTCATGGAACCAGTCGCAGGTTAACGGCAGCATAATGATCAGACCTGTTGTGGGTGAGCCCCTTAAAATAACCTCAATTGATGACACTTATCATTCAATTGATAAAAAAATCAGGATCTGGCCTAATCCTGCATCAGACTTTATTAATATTGATCATGGAGAAAACTCTTTATATGGCATAGCTTATCTTATATTTGTTGACCTGCATGGGCGTGAATTATTAAAAACTCCTCTCAATGAACGTATTGACATAAGTTCCATTCCCGACGGATTCTATATTATTGTTACCAGTTTAAACGGCAGACCCATTAGTTACACCCGATTGGTCAAGACAAGATAATTCCTGTGATGGCAGAGGAAGAATTAACAGATCAGAAGGAACTTTTCGAACATTTTAGGTTTTTAGTCGAACCGGGTCAGTCATTGCTGCGGCTGGATAAGTACCTGTTTTCAAAACTTGAGAACACATCAAGAACCCGCATACAGAATGCAGCTATTGCAGGCAATATACTAGTTAACAACAATCCTGTAAAATCCAGTTACAGGATAAAACCTGATGATCTCATTCAGATTGTCCTGCCAGCACCTCCGCGTGAAATAGAACTTATCCCGGAAAATATTCCTGTTAACATCATTTATGAGGATGATGATATTATTGTAGTTAATAAGGATCCCGGAATGGTTGTTCATCCCGCTTACGGGAACTATACAGGCACCCTGGTTAATGCCCTTATGTGGCACTTCAGGGATCTTCCGCTCTTTCAGTCAGGTGAGCTCAGACCGGGGCTTGTTCACAGGATCGACAAAAATACATCAGGTATCCTGGTTATAGCAAAAAACGAGCTCGCCCTTAACCGTCTTTCAAGGCAGTTTTATGAACGTACCACCGATCGTCTTTATGTGGCTTTGGTCTGGGGTATGCCCGATCCCCCCGAAGGGACTATTACAGGACATGTTGGCAGGAATGTCCGCGACAGGAAGATAATGCAGGTCTTTCATGATGGCAGCCAGGGCAAGCCTGCAATAACTCACTACATAGTGGTGGAGGATCTCGGATATATCTCCATCGTTGAATGTAAGCTTGAAACCGGTCGTACTCACCAGATACGGGTCCATTTCAGTTTTATAAAGCATCCGCTCTTTAACGATGATGAATATGGTGGTGACAGAATAATAAAAGGCACAATATTTACACGGTACCAACAATTTGTAACAAACTGTTTTAAGATACTGCCACGACAGGCACTCCACGCTAAATCTCTTTCTTTCGATCATCCTGTTACCGGGAAAAGGCTCTTCTTCGATTCTGAACTACCTGATGATATGCAACAGGTCATCGATAAATGGAGGCACTATATCTCCGGAAGAGTATCTAAATAGGCTGATGGCTACAGGCCACGGGCTACGGGCTATAGGCGGCAGTCCCTGTCGTCTGTCATTTCACCAACTTCCGCCTGCGCCACCGCCGCCAAAGCTGCCTCCACCGAAACCTCCGAAGCCGCCACCACCGCCGCCGAAGCCTCCTCCACCGGAGAATCCACCCCAGGTCCCTTTATGCGTACTCCTGCCCGACCCCAACAGCCCAAGAAGAATCCATAACGGCAAATCCTTTCGCCCGATATTGTGATGGTTCGATCGACTTGATTTGCTGATTATTATAAAGATGATGACAATTACTATAAATATTATAAAAGAAACAACAGCTCCTGCATCCTTCTTATTCTGATTGCTATACTTGTCGGCAGTGAACTCACCACTTGCAAGTGACATCAGGATACTGGTAGCCTTATCAAGCCCTTCATAATATTCACCAGCCCTGAATGCCGGAAGAATCTCATAATCAACTATTTCTCCACAGACTATATCAGGTATCACACCTTCCAGCCCATACCCCGGAGCAATGAATACTTCACCTCTTGATGTTTCAGTGGTTTTTGGTTTAATCAGAATCAGAATTCCGTTATCCAGTCCTTTTTGTCCTATCCCCCACCTTTCTGCAAGTTGCTGTGCATAATCAGCCCTGTCGTATCCGTGCAGGTCATTAACCGATACTATTGCAATCTGTGTTGAAGTGGAATCATTGAATGCAACAAGCTTTTGCTCCAGGGCATCTGCTTCGGCTTTATCAAGGATACCTGCAAAATCATTTACAAGCCTGGGGGGAACAGGTTTATCAGGAAAATCCTGCCCGGTAGCTTTTCCTGATAAGAATGAGCTCAGGAAGATTACCAACAGAAGTGATGAAAGTAATTTGTATTTCATTTTTCAACAATAAAGATCAGGATTATCAAATGACAGTTCGTCAGGAAGTTCATTGATATCATCCTTCATATGAGGGAAATGAATCTTAAGCTGCTGACCTGCCATAAAAATACCTTCTGCCAGACCTTCAGTAAATTTCCCCTTTATGAAATTCTTCTGAAGCAACATATTCACATTATCCCAGAAATCTTCCGGAACAATTGCATTAATCCCTGCATCTCCAAGTATTGCGTATTTCCTTTCCTTAATTGCCAGGTAAAAAAGAACACCGTTTCTTGCTGCGGTTTTATGCATCCCCAGCTTTATAAATAGCCAGGCTCCCCTGTCGAGAACATCCTCACTGCATGATGTTTCGATATGAATCCTGATCTCACCGGAAGTGGATTCTTCTGCCTCCCTTATAGCTGTAAGTATCTGTAACTGTTGATCTTTACTAAAAAACTTCGATGCCTTTATTTCCATAACTTGAAGTAGTATTAAAACCTTACTTCAGGAGCCTTTTCAGTTCCCTCATCCGCTTCAAAATAAGGTTTTGCCGCAAAACCAAACATTCCGGCAAGAAAGTTCTGCGGAAATTGTTTGATATATGAATTATATGTTAAAGCCACTTTGTTAAAGTTTCTCCTCTCAGTTGCAATCCTGTTCTCGGTTCCTTCCAGTTCAACCTGAAGATCTCTGAAGTTCTGGGTTGCTCTCAGTTCCGGATATTTTTCAACAACTACCATCAGCCGCGACAACGCCGAACTGATTTCTCCCTGTACCTGTTGAAACTGCTGCATGTTCTCTGCTGTCATATTTGCCGGATCGATGGTTACTGACGTAGCTTTTGCCCTTGCCTCAATAACCTGGGTAAGAGTAGATTGCTCAAAATCAGCAGCCCCTTTCACTGTTTCAACAAAATTTGGTATTAGATCTGCCCTGCGCTGATACTGGGTCTCGACGTTACCCCACTGGCTGGTAACACCCTCGCTCATTGCTACCATGTTGTTGTAGATTTTTGTACCCCAGAGGACTATCCCCAGAACAACGAGTGCCAGAATAGCACCTATAATAACTGTTATTAAACAACCTCTTTTCATTTTTAAAGTTTTATAATTAATTACCAAATATAATCAATGTCTGATTAATTGTTAAATTAGGACTTTGAATTCATTCGATCCATATGAGAACAATTGCAGTTGTTGCAGGAGGTGATTCGTCAGAATATGAGGTATCGGTGAGAAGCGCCAAAGAGGTCAGAAAAGTCTTATCCTCCAGGTATATAGTTTATATCATTATGATTCGTGGAACCAACTGGTACTGGGAAGACGGTAAGGGAAGATATCATAAAGTTGATAAAAACGATTTCATACTTATTACTGATGACTACAGGATAAGATTTGATGCGGTTTTCATTGCCATACATGGTACTCCAGGTGAGAACGGATTACTGCAGGGTTATTTCGACATGATGCAGATTCCATATACCAGCTGTGATTCTTTCTGCTCTGCACTGACCTTCAATAAGCAGGCCTGTAAACTCTATCTGAAGGAATATGGCATCCTGATGGCTGAGGCAATCCTTTTAAGAAAAAAAGAGAAGCCTGACACCGAGGAGATAATCCATAAAACTGGCCTTCCCTGTTTCGTTAAACCAAACGACAGCGGTTCAAGTTTTGGTGTTTCCATGGTAAAAAAAAAGGAAGATCTGTTACCTGCCATTAAAAAAGCTTTCAAAGAGAGTGATGAGGTCATGATCGAAGCTTTCATGAAAGGAAGAGAGATGGCGTGTGGAGTGGTAAAAACCATGTCCCGGTCACTTATCCTTCCTGTGACCGAGATAATCAGCAGGAACGAATTCTTTGATTATGAAGCAAAATATACTCCCGGCAAATCAGATGAGATAACACCTGCAAACATTCCTTTAAAGATTAAGGAGGATGTTCAGAGACTCAGCTCGGAAATTTATGATCTGCTTGGTTGTAAAGGAATTGTAAGGGTTGATTTTATTTTAATTGGTGAACAGCCCTATTTCCTTGAAATCAATACAGTACCAGGTATGACAGAGGAGAGCCTGGTTCCCAAACAGGCACAGGCAGCAGGAATCCCTTTATCGGAACTCTACTCAATGGTTATTGAGGATCTGTTCGTATAACCGCATTGGGTATGTTGAGCAGCTAAGCCGAAATCCCGACAACCTGAGGAACAAAGGTCAGTCAGGAAGGTTGAAAACTGCGAACTGTCCCGAAAAAGCTTTTGCTTTTTCGAGGATCCTCGAATCGAAGATTCGGGACCGACTGAGGTTTTGAAAACCTTAATCACCGAGTCTTTAATTCTCTTTTGCTTTTTTCAGGGCACTTGTTGTAGTATAATACTTTGTAATCATCCCCGGCACCTCCCAGCCGGGTAATTCACCAGCTGCCAGATATTCAAGAAACTTTGCGGTAACCTGACCGAAATGCTCTTCGTGTCCAACCCTGTATTCAGCCGGAATATTTATTTTAAGAGTGTTGTTATTTACTTTTTCAATATTAAGATTGTCATAAGGAAGTGTTTCAAGTACATTTTCAAGTTTTCCGCTAAACTCATTAAACGATATTCCCTTTACATTTTCAACATACAAAGTAGGGACAAATTGTTCCTCCGCTCCCTGTTTAATAACAAGATCGCACTGAGAACCATGCATTACCGAATAATGATTATCTCCTCCTCCGGGTGGTGCCTGATACTTCCATTCAACAGATACCTGGGCGTACACACCTTTTATCTGATAAGTCATCTCACCGTTGGCGTAAACATTAAGCTTATCATCCTTAATGTCTTTCTGAAGAAATGCAGGGAAATCATCAAATCCGGTAACTCCTTTAAACTCTTCCTTTGATATAATAGTGGGCCATCTTGTTGCCTCAATCATATTAATATCTCCGGGAGTCAGTATCTGTTCCGGAAAACACTCCCACTGAATGAGGTCAACGAGATGTGTTGTGACATCTACTATCCCCTCACCTTGCTGTTCAACGTCGAAAAACCATGCCGGACGGATCAACGGAGTACCGGAGACAATCTTTGAAAAGTGATGAACACTTACCTTGGTGACCGCAGGATCCTCTTCAGTGCCGGTTGCAAGCGTTCCGAAAATCTCTTCCCTTTGCGAAAGAAGTTTCTGAAGAATTGTGGTCACCTCATATCTTTCTGTCATAATATCGTAAAGCAGAATGCCTTTATCCTGAGCCACCCTGAATGCTTCCTCCAGCTTCGGGAAATCTTCCTCCAGAATGATCATTGGTTTGTCTGCTAAAACATTCAGCCCCTCATTAATTGAACTTGTGATATACTCCGCCTTTTTAAGATTGTTACCTGATAATACTACAACATTACCAGCTTTTTCTGCAAGCATTTTCTCAAAAAAATCGCTTCCGGTATAGACAATCTCCTCCCATGATGTTGGATTATCTGTCCTGGTGTTATATGAATTGATCCTGTCAAGATGTTGCTTACAGTCAGGTCCTTCAGGAGCATATACATGCACTTCTGGTGATACCTGTTCATACATTATTTTCTGTACAAGGGCTGCATGAAAATGACCGGGATCAACTGTTATTAATCTTACCTGATAATCTGTTGCCATGGATTCATCTGATTTTTTTTGTGTACCTCCTCCGCATGAGATAATCATCATTACGACAGGCAGAAACAATAAAAATAACTTTTTCATTATATCATAATTTTAATGGTTTTTCACAGCATCCATAAAAGCCCGGATATTATCATCAGTCACATCAGGTGGCATTCCGCCGCCAGCCGACCAGATAATCCGACTATAATCATCTGTCTCTGTAAAGGCCTTTCCAACAGCATTCCTTACATCTTCAGGAGTGCCGGCCGCCAGCACATCCCGTGGCGGAATATTACCAACCAGCACAATTTCAGGTCCGGCGAGCCGGCGTATCTCTCCCAGTGTGTGTTCGAAAGAGAAATTGAACATATTTACATCCATTTCATTCAGAAATCCGGCAGTTATCAAACCTTCGGCATCGTTATGCAGGAATCTGACAGTTGACTCAAAGCAGTTGAAGATCCTTTTGAAGTATGGGATAACGAATTCCTTGAATTCAGTTTCACCCACAAAACCGATAATATCATCCAGTACCAAAATCCCGTCGATAGATGGAAAACATTCTTTCTGCCATCTTAACCAGTCGCATATGAAATCTGTAATCTTATTTACCAGTTTATGTGCTCCTTCAGGATCCATTGCCAGCGCCATCATAAACTCTGTAGTCCCCATCAGAAAACTTGCAATGTTTAAAGGTCCTCTTGCTATTGCAAACCTTACCTGGTGATCGGCTTTTTTTATAGCCTCCTCATTGTTCCTCAATCTGCTGATCATAAAAGGCAGTAATCCATCAGTCTTTACATCAGGTTGTGGAAGCGCTTCAACTTCAGAAATATCCTTAATAACCTTTTCGGCATGAGGCAGGTTTTGCTCAAGGAATATCATCCTTGATCCAAAAGCTGACGGTTCGGTGCACATCCCGTACTCTGACCAGAATCCCGGCATGAACCATACTTCAGGGAAGGTATTGATGGCTTTAAGGTTAGATTTCAGCCAGAGGTCATCCGATGAATAAAAATCAACCGTGCTTATTCCATACCAGCCGGGGATCCAGGGACTGTCAATTATAAATCCAACCGGCCTGTAATTCAGCTTTTTACCGTTGATCATCCTGATCAGATCATCCCACGATGAATTACGCATATACTTTTGATTTAATTACCCAAATCTTACCGGCAATAAAATTGAGAATTTATTTTAAGAGAAAAAAATTTATTTAACCTATAGCTACAGAACATCAATTGATAAGCTTTGTGATCCTCCGTGCTTTCCCTGTGTACTCTGTGAAAGTTCTTTTTTGTTACACAGGGAGCACGGAGCAGGCACAGAGAACCACAGAGGAATCATCACTTCATTTTCAACGTCTCCATTCTATATGAATCTATCGGATCGCAGGTACATACGAGGTTCCTGTCGCCGTAACCATCATCAACACGCCCCACAGAAGGCCAGAACTTGTTTTCGACCACCCATCTGAGAGGGAAGGCAGCTTTCTGCCGGTCATAACTGTGGTCCCACTCATTTGCTGTTATTACTTTCACAGTATGAGGCGCATTGTGAAGTACGTTATCTGTTTTATCGGCTTTGCCCTCTTTTATTGCTTGAATTTCAGCCCATATTGATTTTAGTGCATCGACGAATTTATCCATCTCCTGAAGCGATTCAGATTCTGTTGGTTCAACCATCAGGGTGCCATGCACAGGGAATGAGAGTGTCGGCGCATGGAATCCGTAATCCATAAGCCTCTTTGCAATATCGGCTTCAGTGATTCCGGTCTCTGATTTGAAATTACGGCAATCGAGTATCATCTCATGGGCCACAAAACCAGTTGTGCCTGTATAAAGTGTTTTATAAAAACCTTTCAGGGATGATGATATGTAATTAGCATTAAGAATAGCATATTCAGAAGCTTTTGTTAAACCATCAGGTCCCATCATCATTATATAGGCATGGGAAATTGTCAGAATATGTCCGCTTCCAAAGGGAGCACCGGCAACAGCCGTAATCCCTTGACTGCCTCCCGTTTTAACTATCGGATGTGATGGCAGGAACTCAGCCAGTTTGTCATTAGCCAGTATAGGACCCATTCCGGGTCCGCCGCCTCCGTGAGGTATAGCAAAGGTTTTATGCAGATTCAGATGACACACATCAGCACCCATATGACCCGGACTGGTAAGCCCTGTCTGAGCGTTCATATTGGCACCATCAATATAAACCAGTCCGCCATTGGCATGTATAATGTCAATCATCTGTGTTATCTCCGCTTCAAAAACTCCATGTGTTGACGGATAGGTAATCATGATACATGCCAGGTTATTCCTGTGTTCTTCCGCTTTCCTTCTCAGATCCTCAATACTAATGTTCCCTTTGTCATCACATTCAACCACTACAACCTGCATACCTGCCATGACAGCACTTGCCGGATTGGTTCCGTGTGCAGATGATGGTATAAGTGCAACATTACGATGCCCCTCCCCTTTGCTCCTGTGATACTCCCTGATAACCAGCAAACCTGTATATTCACCTGCTGCACCGGAATTTGGCTGGAAAGATATTGCTGAAAAACCTGTTATTTCCTTAAGCGCTTCACCCAGTTCATCCATGAGCTGATAATAACCTTCAGCCTGTTCCACGGGAACAAACGGATGAATATTTCCGAATTCAGGCCAGCTCAACGGGAACATAGAGCTGGCAGGATTCAGTTTCATCGTACAGGAGCCTAGCGAAATCATACTATGCGAAAGCGATATATCTTTTCTTTCGAGCATCTTGATATAACGCATCATCTCTGTTTCGCTATGGTAACTGTTAAAGGTTGCTGTTTTGAGGAATGACGATTTTCGGATGAACTTATCCTCAAAGCAATTACTGTCACAAAATGAGGTTACCGGTTCAGCTTTTTTACCTGCAGATCCTGCAAATATGTTAATAATTTTATTGATCTCGTTTAAGGTTGTTATTTCGTCAGTGCTGATGCTGACCGTATCATCACCAGGATAAAAGAAATTCATTCCTGATTCAAGTGCTGTACTCCTGATATCTTCAGTTGTGATTCCTTTGTGCAGGACAACTTTTATCGTATCAAAAAATTGAGTGTTTAACTGAATATAGCCAAGCTTTGTTAAAGAATCGCTTAAAGTACATGCAGACCTGTGGATATGTGTTGCGATATTCTTTAGCCCTTCAGGGCCATGATACTGGGCATACATCCCGGACATTGTTGCCAGCAGGGCCTGTGCAGTACATATATTTGAGGTAGCTCTTTCACGTTTGATATGCTGCTCTCTTGTTTGCAGTGCCATCCTGAGTGCATGATTTCCCTGTGCATCAACCGAGACCCCTATGATACGGCCCGGCATGTTTCTCTTCAGTTCATCACGTGTTGCAAAGAAACCTGCATGAGGACCCCCGAAACTCATTGGAAGGCCCATACGCTGATTTGACCCCGTAACAATATCGGCACCCCATTCTCCGGGAGGTGTAAGAAGTGACAGGCACATCAGATCGGCTGCTACTCCCACCAGCACACCTGATGCGTGAGCTTTTTCAACAAATTCCCTGTAATCTCTTATTTGCCCTGAGGCTGACGGATACTGGACTAATGCCCCGAATGTCGACTCGTTAAACACTGCTTCCCTGTAATTTCCTTTAACTAACTCTATTCCAAGTGGTTTTGAACGCGTCTCAAGCACATCAAGTGTCTGAAGGAAAATGTCACTGTCAACAAAAAATTTGTTGGAACCAGCCTTTACGGCACTACGCGACCTGGCATTGAACATCATTATCATGGCTTCAGCAGCCGCTGTCGATTCATCAAGGAGAGAAGCATTTGCTATCTGCATGCCTGTAAGTTCAATAATCATCGTCTGAAAATTCAGAAGAGCTTCAAGCCTGCCCTGTGATATCTCAGCCTGGTATGGGGTATAAGATGTATACCACGAAGGATTCTCAAGTACATTCCGGATAACGACCGATAAAGGGGCAACACCATAATATCCCTGTCCTATAAATGATCTGAACAATTTGTTTTTAGAACCCAGCTTTCTTATATGATTCAGGTATTCAAACTCACTCATGGCTTCGGGAAGCCTGAGAGGTTTTTCAAGTCTGATATTCTGAGGGACAGCTTTATTAATAAGCTCTTTAAGAGAACTGACTCCGATAACCTTCAGCATTTGTTGCAATTCATGCTCGCGTGGACCAGTGTGGCGGTTTACAAATCTATCTGATATCATGTATTCTGTTTTATTGATAAACAATAATATAAGGAATGGGTTTAGAGATGTGCGAAAATAGCAATAAGAATATGTTTAAAAAATGAAAAGGATCAGGGTAAATTAAAATATGGATTTGTTCTCATTTCCCTTTTAATAGTTGTCGGGTCGCCATGACCCGGATAAACAATTGTTTCCGGGGGAAGAACAAACAGTTTGTCCCTGATACTGTTGATAAGTGTTTCATAGTCTCCGCCAGGCAGATCGGTTCTGCCAATACTTCCTGCAAAAAGGGCATCTCCAGTAAAAACAACTTCATCTTTTTCAGAGTAAAATGCCAGACTGCCCTTTGAATGTCCTGGTACCTGTGAGACTCTCAATTCAATATCTCCAAATGAAATCACCTGACCATCCGCCAAAAAAGCTCCAGGTTCCGGGGGAGTTGGCATTGTCAGATCAAAGATCGCTGCAACCTGTGCGGCATTCCTTCTGTTCTTATCTTCCTCCCTGCTGCAAAAGGTGCTGAGATTATATCTGGCAAGAATAAACCTGTTCCCGAAAACATGATCAAGATGGCAATGTGTATTCAGAAGAAGTACCGGCGTCAGATTCTTTTCGTCGATAAGATCTGTCAGCTTTCTGAATTCTTTTTCATCATAACAGCCACAATCCAATATTGCACATATGCCTGACTGATCGGCAAGAATATATGTATTTACTTCAATTGGAGAAAAAACAAGTTTAAATATTTCCATATAAAATCATTTTCCATTAACGGTTCCCCTTAGCATCGGAACAAATACGTAACTTCCATGGGAGGTATATTCAAAATCATCTTCACCTGTTCGTTGAACAAGTGTCATAACCTGGGAATAGGAATCCCCAAGTGGTACAACAAGCCTCCCTCCTGTTGTTAGCTGTTCCAGAAGTTTTTCAGGTACTTCCGGTGCAGCAGCGGTAATGACGATCCCGTCAAAAGGACCATATTGTGGTTGACCCTCATGACCGTCGCCAAAGAAGAAATGGGCTGTATAACCCAGTGATGACAGTGTTCTCTGTGCTTTCAGATATAGCTCCCTGTAACGTTCTATTGTATATACTCTGGCTCCCATTTCGGCAAGTATTGCAGCCTGGTAACCTGAACCGGTGCCGATCTCAAGTATCTTATCCCTCTTCTTTACCTGAAGCAGGGAGGTCTGAACAGCCACCGTGTAAGGTTGTGAGATTGTCTGACCTGAAGTGATGGGAAAAGCTTTATCAACATAAGCATGATTCAGAAATGCAGGATCCATAAAATCGTGCCGTGGAACCTTACTTATTGCTCTTAACACCTCCTCATCAGTAATGCCTTTCCTCCGGAGTTCCTCCACAAGCATTTTTCTTTTACCGCTCGCTTCGAATGTATCTGTCATTGAATAATCAGGTAGTGAAGTTTCAGGTGGCAAAAATATAAAAATTATGGTACAGAAAGATTGTGGTTGGTGATTAGTTCTTGGTTCTTGGTGCTTGGTGCTTGGTGCTTGGTGCTTGGCGGGTCAGTCTTCAAATCTTATGACATGCTGATTATTCCGCTGGCGCGGATTTGTAATCCGTGCCTTTTGCTCGGTTGTGATCCCTATGGCACCGATTGCAAATGGTTGTCAGCATACGGCAACCGGCAACCAGGACCGAGGACCCAGTCTATGATAATCCCAATTTGGCTACAGGTTTATATAACGGCCCTGTTGGCAGGAGGATACTTTCGTAAAGGATCACCTTTTCCACATTCACCTTCTGGATTTCTAAATCAGAATACTTTTCGATAACCGCTTTCAGGTTATCAATATCTTTAATTGATTTTATCCTTCCAAGTGTTAGATGAGGCCTGAAGTGCCGCTCTTCAGTAATGAAACCTGTTTCATCAAAGCCGGACTTTATCTTTTCATAAAGAGATTCCAGATCAGCCGGTTGCTCTATTCCTGCCCATATTACACGTGGGTCCCTGTAATTCCTGAAAACTCCTGATCCTTTTATTGTAAAATCAAATTTGTGTAAATCCGTGACTGCATCTTTCAGAACCAGTGTAAGTGCTTTTATCCTTTTCTCTTCAGTATCCCCCAGAAATGCAAGTGTCAGGTGCATATTTCCCGGATCGACCCATTTTATGTTTTCACCACCGAGTAAAGCTTTCAGGTTTGAGATTACTCGAAGCAGGGTCCCATCTGCTTCAACTTTAACCGCAATGAAAAGGCGTTTCACAATATGCCGGCTTCAATTTCATTAATTATCAATTCAATAAGCATGTCTTCACCGTAAGGATCATACTCAGCTTTAAGGTCAGTACCAAAGATCCTTGCTATAAACTGCCAGAAGACAGCAGAAAAACTTCCGCGATACTCTTTTATGAGTTCATAGGAAGTATTTTGTGTCTCCCTGTCAATCAGTTTTATCAGCAGTTTCCCCTGGGTGATGGTCAGATCCCTTATATCATCCCCATATTCGCCAAATATTTTTTTTTCAACATCTTTCAGATATCTTCTTCTCTCTTTATCATCAGGAAGTGCTAGAAGTTCTTCGTTAACCTGTCCCAGTTTTATTCTTACTATAACAGCGTAGGGATATGCTTTCTTCAGATTATAGATCAGTCGCTGGTATTGCCTGAAAGCAGATCTGTTTGAACGATCTGGCCGTCCTCTAATTGTAACCTCCTTTATTTCAACTTCGGGCAGGACAACACCATTCCTTTCAACCTTGTTAAGGATGTAAAAACGATCGGGCAGAGTATCATTTTCCTGCCTGGCAGTATCAGACTGACCTGATAGTCTGGCTAAAAAAATAAATAATATTAATATTGAAAAAACAAATCTCACTTGCCAGAAAATTTATACAAAGGTATCAAATAACGGGCCATTTCATAAACCACAATAAGAATCTCAGGGCTGAAGCCCGCCTCAGGTACCTGACTGATGAACCACGGCTTTAAAGCCGTGGTTCCGGATAAGGATATTTTAAAAGCAACGTTCTCCCTGTTGATAAAGGAAGTTTTGGGATCTCCCTCATCAGGTTAGTATTTAATCCTTCAACACAAACAATGAAAAAAATAGTTACCATCGCGTGGATTATACCTGAAACGGATATTCGAAACAATCCTGTCAATAGCTGTATTGTACTGGATAACAGCTGCCAGGGAGGTTGTGGTCATCATCAAACCATTTAATCTGATAATGCTTGGTACATAAGACTTATCACACAGGATTTGTTTCAGAATTCAACTGCATCCATCCCTCAAAAAAGTTAGCTCTCGGCGGGCAAAACTGCAACTACATTAACACGCTTTGTTTTTAATGCATCATGACCTTTGTTTGACAAAACGAAGGAGGCTGTTCGCCTCCTTTTAAAACCTATTTTTTAGTAATGGTAACTACCACTCCATCCTGAGTTGTTTCCTGTGTGTAAATAGCGCCCAGGTAATCAGCGATCTTTTCATAAGCTACTCTGTAAAATGTCAGATAATCATCGTAGGTTACATTGAATTGAGGTCCACTGCTTTTTAATCCAGTTAACATATTATTAGCACTGAATACAACATGACTATCATCCTGTTCCAGAATGTTAAGTTCTCCCTCAGGTACAACACTACGCCAGTTATTAAGTGCACCATTCACAAAGCCATCATAACCAGCCTCTTTATTCCAGCTGGTTTTGTATTGATCTCCTGTGAAGCCGCCGAAATCCTCAACACTCTTTCCGAGCGATTTTGCATAATTAATTGAGTTTATAAGAAAATTATCAGCTTGATAATAGCTGTAAGCTCCTATTACGTTCCGGTAAACAATTTTCCATGAGCCGTCATCTTTCTCAAGAAAGCAGGCTACCAATTGCTTTCCCTCAGATTCACCATTATTATTGAAAGGTTCAGTATCAAAAACGATCCAGGCACTTTCTTCATAAACTTTAATTCTGATGGGTGTTTTTACTTCTTTCCATGCTTCCTTTTCCCCCACAATGTATGATTTGGCATTGGAGGATACCGATTCCCATCCGGAATTAAAACTAAATCCGGATTTTAAAGCATTCATTCCTATATTGGTTGAATCCTGAATATAGGTTGCACTCCAGCGTTCAAAATCGCTGGCATAATACGAAGCTGTTTCTTCTTCAATAAGAGCAATAATGGCTTCTTTTTCCTTTTCAACATCAATCTTTTGCTCACAGGAATAGTTGACAATTAAAAGAAATGTAATAATAATTAAAATTGCTTTTTTCATGATGATTTTATTTTTGATTCTATAATCTTATTCAAGGAATAATCCCTTGAAAAGTAACAGTATAATAACTTTATCTTAAAAAGGTGTAATCTTTTGTTTAAAACTTTGCTTAACAAATTTAAAACCATTTTAAAACAAAAGTCAATTTTATTTTATAAAGACAATATTAACCAGTCTTAAATAATTTTCCCTGTAACCATCAGGGAACCGTGATCTTAAGCATTTTGAGATTAAAGACTGTCCCACCGTACCTTCACTACCTTTGTCCGCCGAAGCTTTGGTGAAGATTTTTCCCTGTTAAGCACAATTCATAATCACTAATCCTCTTTGCTCATGAATATGTATACTGTTGCATCACTGGCTCTTGAGAACAGGAAAGGCATGCATGATCTTACAAACGATGAGATAAGAAAACAGCTTATTGATGATGGGCAAATTCTGGAGTTTTAGTTTTAACATCGTTATGAGGAAGACGGGAGCGGAATAAAAAAAATTTGACTTTGCTATCTAAATGATGTAACTTTATAAAATGATTAGATTATACTGATCATATAATGTTCTAAATTTAAAATTTAGTGTTATGAATACCTGTTCAAAAATCCCTGCAATCATTATTCTTTTAATTAGTTCAACATTAATTTTTACCTCCTGTAAGAAGAAACCAACCCCACCTGTCGTGACAACAACCAGTGTCACAGCTATTACCCAGACAACCGCAACATCCGGTGGAAATGTCACAGGCGATGGAGGAGCTGAAGTAACTTCACGGGGTGTCTGCTGGAACACTTCTGAAAATCCGACAACATCTAACAGCAAGACATCAGATGGTAAAGGAACAGGATCTTTTACCAGCAATCTGACATCATTAACACCGGGTACCAAATATTATGTCAGGGCGTATGCCACAAACGAAGCCGGTACGGATTATGGCAACCAGGTATCATTTACCACAGGTGAAATTGTACTGGCAACAGTATCAACAACCCCTGCAACTTCAGTAACTGCCACTACTGCAGTTTCTGGCGGGAACATAACATCCGACGGAGGAAGCGCTATAACAGCCCGAGGTGTTTGCTGGAGTATTAATCAGAATCCGACCATTGCAGACAGTAAAACAATCGATGGATCCGGTACAGGGACCTTTACTAGCAGCATCACAGGTCTTACCGACGGAACTACTTACTACGTGCGGGCCTACGCAACAAATAGTACAGGCACCGTTTATGGAAACCAGGAAAGCTTTACAACCAGCCAAAATATAACAACACCATCAATAACCACAAGTCCAATTACAAACATCACCACAAATTCTGCCACAGGAGGAGGAAATGTAACAGCCAGCGGAGGAGCAACTGTCACTGCCCGCGGTGTTTGCTGGAACACTACTCAGAATCCGACCATTGCACACAGTAAAACAATCGATGGATCCGGTACAGGGACCTTTACTAGCAGCATCACAAGCCTTACTCCCGGAACTACATACTATGTACGGGCCTACGCTACCAACAGCGCCGGGACCACTTACGGGGATCAGAGAAGCTTTCCCACCACACCTTCCGTTGGAGCGATTGTCTTTAATCCGAGCCTGACTTACGGAACAGTTACCGATATTGAAGGAAATGTATATAAAACAATACAGGTAGGCACACAGGTATGGATGGCTGAAAACCTCAGGACCACGAAATACAATGATGATACAAGCATACCTCTGGTAACTGACAATACCGCATGGAAAAATTTAATTACTCCCGGTTATTGCTGGTACGACAACGATCCCATAACCTATAAATCAGTCTATGGCGCTTTGTATAACTGGTATGCAGCCAGCTCAGGTAAATTATGTCCAACCGGCTGGCACGTGCTCACTGAGGATGAATACGAGGTTCTAGTAATCTATCTCGGAGGTTTAAGCGATGCTGGAGGCAAATTGAAAGAAACCGGTCTGACCCATTGGATCTCGCCTAACACCGGTGCTACCAACGAAACAGGAATTACTGGTCTTCCCGGTGGCCGCCGTTATTATGATGATGGTACATTTATAAGTATTGGGGAGCTTGGTTATTATTGGACGTCCACTGAGGACGAAGTTATATGGGGATCTATGGGTATTTTGCACTATGATTCTGCTGTATTAGAACCTGATGGATATTCAAAGCCTAATGGTATGTCAGTCCGATGTATTAAGGATTGATTAACCACCGCCTAAAGGCCGTGGTTAGGGATAGTGAGATGAGAAGTGTGTCGGCGGTTTCCCGGATAACCGCTTCATACTAAGAAAATGTCACCAGCGACGAAGGAACAGAGATCACACTTCATTTCGTTTCCCCCGATAGCGCGGATCTGTGATCCGTGCTTTTTTTTGGCACGGATTACGCTTCATTTCGTTTCGCTAACCGATTCCGCGGAGCGGAAGAGCTCGACTAATTCAAACCAGCGCCAGCTGGTAAATATTCCCCATTTCAACTATCTGCAACTTTCGCCTTTTTACCTTTACCCCCGACGTTCACTTTGTTCAGTCGGGATTTCCGCTACGCTCCAACTTTTAACTTTTGTCTTTTATCTTTTCACTTTAATCTTTTATCTTTCTGACAATCCCCCCTTCTCCTACTCACCCCTTCCAACATATCCAATTTTTATCTTTCAAATCTCAATAATTTTTAGTAAATTTATGTGATTGAATATAACTGCAATGTCCGAGCCCCTTTCCATGGATCAGGCATTTATTAAGAAACTCATCGATATTGTACTTGCTAATCTGGCCAATGAAAACTTCGGCGTTAAGGAACTGGCAATAGAAGCAGGCATAAGCCGTGTCAGTCTTCACCGAAGACTGAAGTCGTCTAAAAAACAGGATGCATCTCAGTTTATCCGGGAGACCCGTTTACAGCGGGCAATGGAAATGCTCCGGCGGAATGAGGGTACTGTGGCTGAGATTGCTTTCAGGGTAGGTTTCGGGAGTCCTACATATTTTATTAAATGTTTCCATGAATACTATGGTTTTCCTCCCGGGGAAGTAAGAAAAATGGAATCCATAGAATCTCTGGATGATCAGGTTGTTGAGCAAATTGATAAAACTGGTAATTATAAAGGAATTAAAGTAAAGCCAGACCTGAAATCAGTTACAAAAAGGCCTAAGCATAAAAATATTCTGATCGCTTCATTTGGTATTTTATCCGGACTGCTGATTACCTTTATCCTATATGTTCTGCTGAAACAGCCTGAAAAATCAATAGTTGTACTCCCATTTAAAAACCTCAGTGATAATCCCGGGAACCAGTACTTTGCAGACGGGATAACGGAAGACATACTTAACCATCTGTTCAGGATCAGTGAAATGAGGGTTATATCAAGGACTTCTGCTGAATATTTCCGCGATAATCCAATGACTTCACCTGAAATTGGCAGAAAACTTCATGTTAATTATGTTCTTGAAGGAAGCGTTCAGACGCATGAGCAGGAAGTAAGGATCTTTGTCCAGCTGATTGATGCCCAGGATGATCAGCATATGCTTTCTGAAGAGTATGAGGGTAAAATGACAAATATCTTTGCATTTCAGAGCGATATAGCCAAAAAGGTTGCCAATGCACTTAAAACGGTTATTTCGAGCAAAGAGATAAGACAATGAAAGCGAAAAACAATATTTGGATTTGCCCATTAATAATTATTATGTGATTACTTATTCTTGTTCTTGCTAATAAATGTGAGAAAGATGACGAAGTAGAAGAAGACAAAATAACTGATGCTGATGGGAATATCTACACTTCTGTAACCATCGGTACGCAAACGTGGATGGTTGAAAACCTGAAAACCACCAGTTACAACGATGGTACAGCCATACCTTTGGTAACAGACAATACTGCATGGAGCAACCTGAGCACCCCTGGTTATTGCTGGTATAATAATGATGCAGCCACATACAAAGTTACCTATGGTGCACTATATAATTGGTACACGGTAAATACAGGCAAATTATGCCCCACGGGCTGGCATGTGCCCACAGATGCAGAATGGACAACATTAACCACCTATCTTGGCGGTGAAAGTATAGCCGGAGGCAAGTTAAAGGAAACAGGAACAAGCCATTGGGATAGCCCCAACACTGGGGCAACCAGCGAAACCGGCTTTACAGCCCTTCCGGGTGGCCTCCGTTACTACGATGGTACGTTCGACGGCCTTGGCTACTACGGCCTCTGGTGGGGTGCTACCGAGGACGATACCGATGACGCCTGGGGCCAGGGCGTGGGCTACGATTACATCGATGTAACCAGGGGCAGCAGCGATAAGAGCTATGGGTTCTCTGTCCGTTGCGTGAGGGATTAGGGTGCGCCGTGAGCGCATAGAGCGAAGGGCAAACACACTGCTGGCACGGATCTGTGATCCGTGCCAGGATATCAAAGCCATGGATTACATTAAACTTCATTGCGTTAATCGATTCCACAGAGCGAAAGAGCTCGCTGACTTTCCCGCTGGCGCGGATCTCAAGGGCACAGATTACGATACACTAACCGGGATTTGTTTAAGCGCGACGAGTTCGCTGACTTCGTTGGACATAACCTGCTTTGTCTGCCGAAGTCCGCCAGCCAATCCTCGGCTGCAGCTCAATAGACATCCTGGTAATGGTTAGGATATTTCTATTCCGTTACGTTTTATTTCCTCAAGAAAACCGGATCTGTCATTATTCCTGTCTATCAGTATGGGCTCAATCCTGTCATCTATCTGACGCCTTAACTTCCATAGCAATGGATTCACCGAAAAGAAGTCATCAGTTATGTCACTTACGACTATCGCCACATCAATATCACTATTTTCGTCGTAAGTATCTCTGGCGTATGAACCAAAAAGATAAACAGTTTCAAAGTTGAAATAGTCTTTCAGCAGTACTTTATATCGTTTTACCTTATTTATAACTTCATTTTTATCCATTGCTGCAACTGGCTGGTTTTTTTAATTATTTCTGTGCATCTCTCATAAGTCAGGCTTTTTAATAATCGTTCCTTATGAGATGGATATCTTGCCTCAATATTCAGCGGTTCGATCTGATCAATGAAGTCTTTTTGTTCTTCTGAAAAGCTGTTATAAAATGACCCGTTCTTTGCCAGATATGATAAACTATGGGAAAGAGGTACAATTTCTGAATTCAGTTTTGCATGATAAGCCTTAAAGATTTTCTCAATCGCCTGATGACACATAAATCCTACGTAAAGATATCTTTTGCTTTTCAGCATGGCGACAGCAGTATCCAGATCATAATCAGAAAGCTCCTGCCAGTATTTTACCTTGTCATCCATACATCGGATTATTTAAACCAAAGATAGAATAAATGGCTGATATAGCAAAAGGTAAGGTTGAAGCTTCACTTTTCTGTTATCTTCTGCCAATCACTCAGGTTTAAGCAGATCGGGAACCTCCCGCCAGCGCGAATCTCAAATCCATGCTAAGATTTCAGAGGCATGGATTACACTTTACTTCGTTGTGTTAAATCCGCACCAGTAACCTCTGTTGAGATTTTCCAAACCAATTGAAACATAGTTTAAACCCTTGTACTATAATTTAAACAATTTGAAACATAGTTGCTATGTACTGCTCCCTTTTTTGTCCGAACTTTATATAAAAAATTGCTGTTAAATTATTTTTTAACCTAATATTTAAACTATGAAGACATTGAAAACACTGTTTCTGTTCATTGCAGTCACAGGATTGCTGGTTTCCTGCTCAAAGTCAGATGACTTCTGGGGAATCGGGTCACCCGATTCTGAAAACTGTTATGGGAAGCATTTTAATCGTCCCGGTGGACTTGACCAGGACAGGTACATAACCATGAAAACTACCGGACTGAGGGTCCACTACAGAATCATTGGAAAAGGTCCGATTGACATTGTATTTATTCCTGGCTGGACAAATCCGCTGGAAATTTACTCAAAACAGTTTGATTACTTCAGGGACAAAGCGCGGTGTATTTACATTGATATTCCGGGCCAGGGATTAAGCGATGCGCCTGAAGGAGTTGATTATACAATGGGTATGATGGCTGATGCCATTTATGATGTTGTGAAAAAAGAGGGCATCAGAAAATTTGTTGCTGTGGGATTCAGCATGGGACCTACGGTTCTCGGGCAATTCGAATTGAAACATCCCGGAATGATAACGAAGCTTGTTAATCTGGACGGGGGCTTTACTCCATGGCCTCCGATTGGTGATCCGGCCAGAGAGACTTTTATTGCTGAGCTTGAGGGTTTTTGCTCCTGGATGGAGACCTGGGGAAAGGAAGAATGGGATGCATTTATACCACTTTTGGTGCCTGATTCATCTCCTGAGGATCTGAAGGAATTTGTGGAATATGTTTACGATTTACCAATGTGGCTGGTAGCTAATATATATTGGAACTGTAGCCTTGAGGAAGTAAACCAACCCATTGGCTGGACATTCCCGATATTGAGTATTTACAGTGCTGAACCTACAGACATGGATTATGAACAATTGTATTTCCCGGATGCTGATATACATGTTATGGAAGGGAGCGGACATGTTGTCCAATGGGAAAAACATGAAATTGTCAATCCGCTGATCTGGAAGTTCATCAATGACCGACATTGGAGGCCCGGACCCAAAACTGTAACTTTACCATTCACGTGTGATTATATAGGTAATTATACATCTGTTGCAGTAGATGAAGAAAAATGCGGTAGTTATCCTGAGATGCGTGTTATTGTAGATGGTTCAGGAACAGGCACATATGTAGGGGAATCTACTATACACTTCGATTTCTGCTGCAATTGGGAGACCGGATATTATGGTTATGGTAAAACTTATGCTTATATAGAAGCCGAGGATGGGGATATTCTTTATGTTACATGTTCAGGCCAGGTCATTGATGGAAAGTTAGACGATCATCCTGATTATGTTATTCGTATTGGAGAGACCCATTTAAGATTCTGGGAGGCACTGGACGGTTTAAGGGTGCAACCGGAGGTGGAATGACTGATGACTTTAATAGTTCAGAAGATCCTTATTCTCACCATCACTGGAAAGGAACCATAAATCTGGTAATCGCGCATCAAAAACCGGTTATTCCTCTAAAAAGATTTAAGTATAACAGATCATTTCTAAGACCGGGATTCTGGTTTGGGCATTGAAAAAAAATGTGAATTGAGAAAAAGACACCTTGGAAAGGGGTTTCAAGGCAGGTACTATCTATCATGTAAAAGTACCTTAAGAAAAGTGAAGTTCAGACTTCACTTTTCTGTTTGTTAAAGGCATAAGGCACGGATTACAAATCCGCGCCAGCGTGAGCACGGATTACGCTTCGCTAAATCCGCGCCAGAGGCCTGTACGCAGGTTGCTGCTTAATATATTTTTGCTTTTGATCAAACTAAGGTTTAACTTTGAAAAAGATTTATTAAATGGCTGAAAAAGCTTAATAAATAATCTTTAAACAATGGCAAGCATAATACCGGGTTACGAGTATGATATCTTTATCAGCTACCGCCAGAAAGATAATAAGTACGATGGATGGGTTACTGAGTTTGTCGATCATCTGAAAAGAGAAATTGAGGGAACCTTTAAAGAGGATGTCTCCATCTATTTTGATGAAAATCCACATGACGGATTGCTGGAGATCCATAATGTTGATAAAAGCCTTGAGATAAAGCTCAAATCTGTTGTCTTTATCCCAATCATTTCACAAACCTATTGCGACCCTAAAAGTTTTGCCTGGATTAATGAATTTGTTGCATTCAACAAGATGGCCGGTAATGATCAGATTGGAAGGGATGTAAAGCTTCCGAGCGGCAATGTCTGCAGCAGAATAATCCCGGTAAAGATACATGAACTGGATGTGTCTGATACTGAACTTCTTGAAAATGAACTTGGTTGCAGACTCCGCTCAATAGATTTTATATATTCAAGCGCCGGAGTTAACAGACCTTTAAAGCCTACCGATAATCCCGATAAAAATCTTAACAAAACCTATTATCGCGACCAGATCAACAAAGTAGCGAATGCTGTAAAAGAATTAATCTATGGGCTTCACCCTGATGAGAAAAAACGAATCTCAAAAACTTACCAGACAAGAACACAGGCAGGCTATATTGAGGAACAGAGCTGGCCGATGTCCGGAAGAACTGCCAGGCCAAAGTGGATGACAGGAAAGTTAATTGCCCCCATAGCCATGGGACTACTGGCAATCCTGGCTATGATATATCTTATTCCGAAATTAACACAAAAAGCCGGAAAACAAATCTCCCCTGATGAAACTATAAAAAAAGCTGTCGCAGTAATGCCTGTTTCCAATTTTACCGGAGACCCCGAGCTGGGCTGGATTGCTGAAATGATTCAGAGCGACTTAACCGGGCAGTTGCAGGGTATCAGTAGCCTTATTGTGAGGCCAAAACAAACAACATTGCAGTTCAGGAACAGTGAAGAACCGGTACAGGAGATTGCAAGTAAACTAAGTGTAAATAACCTTATTGAATCGTCATTAAAGGGGACCGAGGATAATCTCCAGATCGAAATAATGGTTATTGAAGCCTTCCCGGAAGAAAAATACCTGTATCGTTCTTCATTCAACCAGAGTTTCTCGGAACTGGCAAATATATACAACGAAATAATAAACCTGATTCTTAAGGGAATGGAGGTTACGGCAACTGAAGAGGAAGAAAAAACCTTATCAGCAAGGTCAGTTAACCCGGAAGTCAGGAAAGCCTGTGCCCGGGGATTGTATTATATGAACCAGTTAACCCAGGAGGGATTTGAAAAAGGAGTTGAGTATTATAAGGAAGCAATTGACATAGATCCTGCTGACCCGGAGCCATATATCGGGCTGGCCCTTGGTTACGGAAGTGCCGGCCATGGAGCTGGTATTGCATCCCTGGACATGGCAAAAGCCTATGCCCTCAAAGCCATAGAGCTTGATCCTGAGGAACTGCATCCCAATCTTGCCGACGCTCACGTTGTACTGGCAGAAACCTACCTCTATCATGATTATGATTTTGTTAACTCTGAACACCATCTTAAACGTGCTATAGACCTTAATCCAAGCAGCTCTGCAGCCCATTATACATATGGATGGTATCTTGCCCTGACCAACAAGGTTGATGAAGCTGCCGATGAGATGAAAAAAGCCATTCAGATAGATCCCCTTAATCCTATATGCCCGGGCTACCTGGCCTGGATGTACCAATGGTTTGGACGTTATGAGGAAGCAATCACCTACGCACAGGATGCATTAAAGGTTAACCCCAACTATCCCATGGCATTTTATGTCCTGGGTATGGTTTATGCAGAAATGGGAAGGTATGACGAAGCTATTGATACGCTGAAAATAATATACGCCCCCCGTTCAGGTTTTGCAAGCGGACTGGGTGTTGCCTATGCCTTTGCAGGACAAAGAGATAAAGCTCTTGAAATTGCCGCCGAAATGGAAAAACAAAATATGAGGTGGCATACATGGGGCCTTGCCGATATCTATTCTGCCCTTGGAGATAAGGATAGAGCCATATACTGGATAGAAGAAGCCTATAAGCAAAGACACGATTTTATTCCATGGGTAAGAAACAATCCTTATTATAAAAAACTCTCTGATGATCCCCGTTTCCAGGATATCGTTAAGCGTCTGAACCTGCCTGAATAATAAAATTAAGTTACTGTTTGCCTGGCAGTTGGCAGTTGGCAAAGAGACCAGAGCTCAGGGCAGTGAGCATAAACCAGTAACCAGTAACAAGCAACAAGTAACTTGAGTTAACAAAAATATCCGTTTTTGTTATTTTTATCATCATTCCCTTTGCCATGCTTTCTCTAAAAGCTAAATTTGAAGAAAGCTTCTTTTATGGCATTACAGGTAGAAGATCTTGAGGATCAATCTAAATACAGGCAGATACTTAAAATACCATACGATGAACTGGCACTGTTTGTCCTCGATTATTTAAGAAAAAAATCGGGACTGATGATCTTTTTCTGGTCGGTTTGTATAATAATCCTCGGGATTGCTCTTACTGTAAGGATAAATATCAGCGGGTATTTCCTGCATCGAAACGTCCTGTTCCATTCATTGCTCGGATTAATTGTTTTTCCGGTTCTGTACATTCCTTTTCATGAATTATTGCATATCATTCCATATTATTTATCAGGTGCCAGGAATATAAGGATCGGAATGGATCTTAAGCAATATATGTTCTTTGTGACTGCTCACAGACATGTTGCCTCCCCTTTACAGTTCAGGATTGTTGCCCTGGTACCATTCATTGTAACAGGAATAGCCTTTCTTCTTCTGATCTTTGTTCTTCCCGGATTATGGAAATGGAGCCTGTCACTTTTTCTGTTCGTACATACAACTATGTGTGCCGGTGATTTTGCCCTGCTTAATTTTTACTCGCTTAATAAGGTTAAAAAGATTTATACATGGGATGATGTTGATGAGAAAATAGCATATTTTTATGAAGAATTAAAAAAAATCAAGAATTTAACCACGGAGTCGCACAGAGGAACACGGAGAAAGAACACGGAGGAATAAATTGTAACTTTTCACCCCAAACCCCTTCGACGGGAATGTATGGCCGACCATTAGGGTAGATGAAGCTGTCCGCGATGGCCTCGATGCAATAGCCATTACCGATCACCTCGAATACACCCCGCATAAGGATTATATTCCGGTCGATCACAATGCGGCATATAAAATTGTGGAAACATATGCCAGGGACAGAAATCTGATCCTTGTGCAGGGCACAGAGATCACACGCGACATGCCTCCGGGTCATTTCAACGCTCTTTTCATCAGGGATGCTTCCCTGATAGCTAAAGATTCGGTGTGGGATTGTTTCGAAGAAGTCATTAATCAGGGAGGATTTCTGCTGTGGAATCATCCGGGATGGAAGGCACAACAGCCCGACGGGATTCCCAGGATGTACGAGATGCATCACAGACTTATCAACAACAGGTGGTTACATGGTATAGAGTTTTTTAACAGCAGTGAGTATTATCCTCTTGTTATGACATTCTGCACACAGTACAATCTTGCTGTTACAGCTAACAGCGATGTACACGCATTGATAAGCGAAAGGTATCGTGAACCTGAGTATACAAACAGGCCCATGACCCTTGTATTTGCCAAAGCAAGAACTTACGATGCCCTTAAGGAAGCTATGTTCGCAGGCCGGACACTGGCATATTTCAGGGATATGATAGCAGGTAAGATAGAATATGCAAAACCATTTTTCTACCAGTGCATCTCTATCAGCAAACCCTTTTACCAGAATGACAAAAGTATCTATTTTGAAGTGACAAATAAATCGGATATACCGTTTTATCTAATAAACGGAGTACCTGAGGCACCTGCATCAATAACAATTGCAGCCAATGCAGTAACAAGAGTGGTCTTAAGCAAAAAAGTTACTGTTCCTCTCGTTTATGATGTCAAAAATATAATTACCGGGGAAGACTCTGTTCTTAAGGTTGAGTTGAACTTAAAATAGGATTATGTTCCAGCAGATAGGCCTCCAGCCCCTGGTTCTCCAGAATGGATTGAGCCTTTTCCCAGCTGACATAATCCCGGCTGTTCAATGCTTCCAGTATCCGTATGATGGAAAGGGCAACCTCTGCAGTCTGCTGCAGATTTTCTCTTCCAAGATAGCCTATTGCATCGAAGAGGACAGCATTTACCTCTTCAAATGTTAATTTATTACAGTTTCCATGGTGATCGATCCAGTGTTTCCCGGAAATTGTGTCATTGATATGGCTCATGATAAGGTAGGTTGCCCTGCCTATCAGCTTTAAGTTACTAGGATTAACAAAGGTCATAGTGTTACCTATAATCCTGCCCAGTTTTGCCATGATACCTGTGGAATGAGCATTAAGAAGCATCTTAAGGGCTATCTGCCTTCTCAGTCCAATAGGATCCGGAAAGGAAGGTAATAAAATGTCCACCCCAACATCTGGATTAAAAGAATAGCCGGCTGAAGGATTCTCCTGGCTGTTTACCGTTATTATCGCTACCTTTGCTCCCCTCTCCCTGCAAAGATCACAGAACCTTCTGACAGATAATTCCGGATTATTTATTTCATCTGCCTCATTATCAATGCATACCACAACACCAAGGTCACCCCTGCCCGGTCCGCGTTTCTTTATATTCTCCATGGAAAATGAAAGATCATAAAGCATCTCCTGGTCATTCCCGGCACTGGTAAGACTTTTAAGTGCTACATCTTTAAGGTAAGGGTCATCAATTCCATTTAAGAAAGATTCTTTATAAGAAGATTCCTCAAGTCCCCGGAAATTTCTTCCAAGGAATGTACTCCATGCCTGCTTAATGTTACTGCTATCTGTCCATACCTGAATCCATGATTTTTTGACGCTCTCATTTACCGTATCCAGAGGATAAAGCCTGAATGTCGGACTCCTCTCAGTGCTGTCAATAAAAACAGTTATCAGGGCTTTTCTGGCAAAATAGGTGGAAAAACAACTATTCGCATATGTCTCAGATTCCATCTCCGTGAAAATGGAAAGAGAATCCAGGGAGTCATCCACTCCCCTCTTAACATCCCTGAACGAAATAAGCCTCTGTTCAATATTAAAACCAGGTTCAAATCCAATCTCTGATAATTCACTGTCAGTAAGGTATTCCTTTAAAACCCTGTATAAAGCCTCCTCAAGAACAACACCGAGAATAAAAGTTTCACTGGTTGTTGCCTGCATCCTTGTGGAACCCGTTATAGCCTGAGGACCTGTAGTAATATTCAGCTTTGTTATTGCAGGATTTTCGATAACAGCCCTGCTTCTGTCGAAAGGAAGAAGAAGATGATCCGGATTATTGTAAACAAAATATAGATTATTCTTTGCCTCATTTATTTTCTCTTCATTCAGTTCACCGTACTGTTCCAGTGCTGCCAGTATTGTTCCGATAACGGAAGATGTTTCCCCCCCCTCTGTCACACAAAAAACCACATCCCCCTTTTTAATCCCCCTGTCCATGAGCTGAAGCTTTCCAATCAACTGAAGATCTTCAAATCCTTCAAGTGAACTTATAAGAGCTCTGTCAGCTCCGGTCATCTCACCAATTAAAAGATCCTCAATGTTATCAGGAATGTTTTCCAGTAGTTTTCCCCACAGCATTGAGCCTTTTATACCCTTCCAGAAAGGCCTCCAGAATGTACTCTCCATTTGCTTCGCGAGCCGCCCGGTTGACCCGCAACCATAAAAATAGATGGTTTTACTGCTTTTTATTGCCCGGCAAACCGCATCAACAGCTTGTACAAGAGGTTCAGTATCTTTCGAAGATTTTTTAAATTTATTCGAAATATCCTCATCAACTGAAAGCAACATTTCCAATCCGTTACCAGTACTCTCTTTGATTGAGGAACTCAAGGTCCAGGTTTTGGGATGACGTTGCTCCGTTAAAAGGTTATAAAGATGAAACTGTTTCTTATTCTCTACGTAATCTATTGACTGAAAGGATGGCTCCAGTCTAAGATAATTCAGAATTGAGTTCAGCTTGCCGGTTCTCTGTAGTTTCATGGTTACTTGCCATTTACTTGTGAAGGATTGAAGGGGGTTGAAGGGGGTTGAAGGAATTTTTATCTTCTTCAACCTCTTCAACCTTCTTCAACTCTTTTAAACCTAGCTTAAAACTTTTCTTTTGCCAGCTTGATAACATCATCTTCCCTTACAACAGGGCGGATCCTGAATGAGTATTCATACCTTTTATCCAGAAGCCGGTACTCAGGATGTATTGGTGCTCCCCACGAATTATCTCCTCCAACACCCATCTGACCATAGTCAATATTCAGATTAACAAGATCGCGGGGTTTTACATCAACTGTATGGGTATTAGCACTCTTTGCATCTTTCCGATACCGTGATAATCTCCCCGGGGATTCAAAGTCATCATGAATATTATTCAATGCGGAAAAACATATCAGAGGATTTCCGGTTACGAGCAGACCGGTACCATCCTGGTTGGTCAGGGTAAGCCAGCGGGTATCAGTTTTATAACCATTTTCCTGTGGACGGATATATGGAACATACTGATCGCTCACAGTACTTTCATAGAGACCCACATCCGCGGTAGTTTTTCTGTCAGCATAGTTCTCATGGGGGCCACGGCCAAACCATTTCAGATTCGTAAATTCCACCGGCAATTGCATCTGCATACCCATCCGGGGTATTTCGGGTATATTATCCGAGACTTTGGAAAACTGGTTTTTCACAATAACATCAGCTGATCCGTTTATTGTATATGTAGTTACCAGACCGGCAATTTTCTTCCCTTCTGTATCAGGAATATCATACTCAAATGCAACCACAACTTTTGCCATCTCCGGCTGACTGATATTTGCTTTTCTTACAATTGTCCTCTCCCCGGCTTTTTTCCATACACCTAACCTTCTCTCCATACCGTATCCGTAATCATTATCAGTAGGTGGTCGCCAGAAATCAGGTTCCGGTCCTTTCCTTATCAGTTCTTTCCCCTTGTAGGTGAATGATTCCATCCTGCCGTTTTCGAGATCAAATACTAATTTCATTTCATCACCACCTATTTCCAGTTTTTTATCAACAGTATTGGTCTGTAGTACAGACAGCTCATCCCTTTTTGCAGGTACTGCCTGCCCTTCTACCGGTAATTTGAACTGCGCAGTCGCGTAAACATGATCTTCAGGTACGTAATTCCATTCATCGCTTCTTGATACCCTGAGATTCAGAAAATATTCTGCACCGGGAGCAGGATCAATTTTTTCAAAAGGTAAAAGTATTGACATCTCTTTCCCCGGTTTGACCTCTGGCAAAGGGACATTACCTGACTGTACAACTAATCCGTCTGATACTATTTCCCAGTCGAAAGCGAAAACAGAAAGGTCGGTAAAATTGTATTTGTTTTTGATCTTTATCATTCCTG
>Ga0315532_1000176_pt1 | contig 52092 bp, 42 predicted proteins | sample SalMarWE160370MG_FD_203082 | JGI IMG/M metagenome (GOLD analysis project Ga0315532, IMG submission 203082) | Salt marsh sediment microbial communities from the Plum Island Ecosystem LTER, Massachusetts, United States - Salt Marsh Sediment WE1603-70 ...
CCTTTGTTTTGGCCGTAAGTCCTTTTTTGTTTGTCACTTACATAATAGCCGAAACGGAGGAGATTGCAAGAAAATAATGATTGTAAGTCATTATTTAACATAGATTTGTGCATTTCGCACAAGCGTTGGATATTCAACTAAATAAGGAGGATAAAATTGACATGCAACCATTTACCTGAATTAAATGTATGGCTTAGCAACGAATTAATTGGTATTTGAGCGCCTGGTTTTAGAAAAACCCTTCCATTGAGATTCATCCACAGTTCCGCCGTCATAGCTAAGTAGAAAAGTTGCTGTAGATCAATCAGTACCTATAGAATCGAAGATAGAAAATGTTAAATCAAAAATATTTTTAATACGGAAATACGAACTAGTGATAGGAGCATTAGATATGAAAAGGATAATATTACATTTAATAGGAATTCTTTTAATTTTCTCTGTTCACATTTATGCTGATGAAATTCTTCCTGGAGAATACAAAACAGGCTATCTTGAAGCAGTTGAATTTGATACTTACACTTTTTACGCAGACGCAGGAGATGTTGTTAGTATTCTTATGGGTGAGATGATCGATTACGGTGATTTTGATCCCCAAATCGAACTAATTGAATCGGACGGAAACCTTACCCGGCAATGGGGCAGCAGCTCCGCGGCAATCAACGCTAAAACCATCAATCAGTCTGGAATCCATACGATTATAATCCGAGAAAAAGATGGGGATTCTGCCGGTACATATGGTCTTAGCTTGGTAAAAAATCCTGGCACGGACGTGAATGACCCTGAAGATGAACCTGTCCCGATACTGCCAGGTGAGTATAAAAGAGGATACATTGCTAAAGGCGACCTAGATGGATATAGTTTTTATGCGGACATTGGAGATGTTGTTACCATTCTCATGGGCGAAATAGGTGACTATGGTGGTTTTTGTCCTTATGTTGAACTGATTGAGCCTAATGGAGTTCGTACTACCTCTGGATGGCGTAGTGGCAGCTATGCGACAATCAACGCTAAAACCATCAATCAGTCCGGGATTCACATGATTATAGCCCGAGAATATTACGGTATTTATGCCGGTACATACGGACTGAGCTTGATAAAAAATCCTGGCACGGACGTGAACGACCCTGAAGATGATCCCGTGCCGATACTGCCTGGCGAGTATAAAAGTGGCTACATTGCCAAAGGTGACATGGATGGATACAGCTTTTATGCGGACGCAGGAAATGTTGTTTCTGTTCTTATGGGGGAGGTGATTGATTACGGCGATTTTGATCCTCAAGTTGAAATAATTGAACCGAATGGGGTTCGTACCATGGCATGGGGTAGTACCTCTGCGAAAATCAACGCTAAAATCATCAATCAGTCCGGAATTCACATGATTATAGCCCGAGAAAACTACGGGAATTCTGACGGCACATACGGGTTGAGTCTGATCAAAAATCCTGGCACGGACGTGAACGATCCTGAGGACGATTCTGTACCGATACAGCCGGGTGGAAGTAAGGTTGGTTACATAGCCGAAGGTGATCTGGATGGATATAGCTTTTATGCCAACGCGGGAGATGTTGTAGCTATTCTTGTAATAGAAGTAGGTGACTTCGGAGGTTTTGATCCTCAGGTCGAACTGATTGAACCGGATGGAACTATTACCTCAGCATGGGACAATAGCACCGCAGTTATCAACTTTAAAACAATAAATCAGTCCGGAATCCATATGATTATAGTTCGCGAATACGACGGAAATTCTGCCGGTACATATCTTATGAGTTTGCAAAGATTTTAATTGATAACCGGGGGCTTCTGATTATAGTGAGCTCTACTGGTGCAGAGCTTGATGAGAACGGTGTAGTTGATATAGCGAATACACAGTTGATGGACTATAAATGGTTAAAAGTATGAACGACTGAGTCTGTCGAACAGTTTGCATAAGTCATCTGTAGTAGAATTTAAGATAAAAGGGCTGTGAGCATAACAATCACAGCTTTTTTATTCTCTCCGATTTTGTTAGCCTTCGTCCAGAACGACGAATTTTATTTTTCTTCTCCCGACAGGGAGCCCCCAGGGGAATTTGCAGCGGCCAGCCAATCCTGAAGGTTTTTAGCTAATATTTCGACATCTTTTTTTTCGATGATATGGTTGATTATTGCCGGTGGGACTTTTAGCCTTAACATGGCCTTGTGTGCCCTCCGCCAGAGCCGATCTCGCTTGGTATCCGTATCGGCTAAATATAGTTCGGTTACCAGCTCGCCCAGTTTCTGCAGCATTATCGTATCGAGATTGTCATAATACTCTGATATGACTGCCTTCTGGTATTGCGAATAATCATTTTTAGCCATATAACATTCCTATTCCTTGTAGGTATTCGTAACGACCTTTTTTTACAAGATACTTTCATATAAAGCAAGCTATAGGCATTGCAAACGTGCTTTTTGCTGGCTTTGTTGAGATGGGCCGCTATAATCTCGTCGTGCGTATATGGAATCGGTGGCCCTCGTCGGAATTGACGGATCTGAGGGGCAGTATGCAAAATGGGATGCTACTTGTCTTAGGTTGTCTGGTTTTGGTACCAAGGCCGCGTTTACTGGGCCAGACCAGCCAAGGGCATAACGGTTCTGTGGAAAAAAGCTCAGCAACGAACGATCCGGCAAACCGTAGTATATGGATTGGCCAGGATTTGCACTTGGCTGGAAAAGAACTTGCCAGCTTTAAGCTAAGTACTGATGAACATGTTCTTATGTTTGAACAAGGATTCTCAGCTTCAATCGGCGCTGATCAGTTCACCAGTGATAAGGCAGTTGTATGGCTGGAACCCGTTACGAGTCGAATTCGTGACTTAGTTCTTACCGAATATAAAGGTCAAATGTATCTGCAGGACAACATATCGACAAAAAAAATTAGAGGTGCCTCAGTTACCGACTTGAGCCAAACGATGCTCAAAAAGGGCGAGTCTATGCTGTTACGCCTAACCGTCAGCGGCGACGTATTTGCAACAGTCGAGGAGAGAAAAACTGCCGACCCTCGCGACTCGGAGCTTTATGCAAGGGCGCTTGCTGCAGTGGAGCCCGGCGCGCTACAGATCCCACCAGAAACGGAAGAAACAGCACCCAAACCTCCGACTGAGACAACAGAGCACGAAACGCCGGTTGATAAGAAAATTCAGAAGCGCGCTCAAGCCAGCCCCAATCCTGGCGTCGAAAAGGCTCCCTTTGTGAACGTAGTCAACATAGCCCCAGCCGGTGAAGCTTCTCTTGTAGTAGAGTCGGCAAAGGCACCGGATGGCACCGATATTATTACGGTAATCGGCAGAGTCTATCTGTGGTGGCAACAGGTAAATGAGAGGACCGGACGGACACTTCTGCTTGAATTGCAGACGGATAATGCTGTTATCTGGCACGAGCCAAACGCTGTGGCGTGGGAACCAGGCCCTGGAGCGGGATCAACGAGTCAAGAAAACGTCAGTGCAATCTACGTTTCCGGCAATGTTGTAATGACCGAAGGCCAGCGGACGATTCAAGCCGACGAGATATATTATGACCTTGTTCAAAAAAAGGCACTGGCCATAAACGCTGTGCTAAGAAGCTTTGACGTGTCTCGTGGCATCCCAATCTACGTCAGGGCAGCAAAGTTAAAACAGTTAGCCGAAAACAAGTTTGAGGCTAAAGATATTACCTTGACAACGAGCGAATTTCATGTGCCTCAAGTTTCGCTTAGTGCATCGGACGTAACCATTATTGATACGACTTCAATTGACCAGCAAAGCGGTGAAGTCTCCGACAGCAGCTATGATGTGCAAATGCATGATGTTCGGTTTAATGTATACGACAATACAATTCTCGCCTGGCCGGTAGCGCGCAGCAACCTTCAGAGACCGGATGTTCCGCTGAAAAGTGTACGGACAGGTCATGACAGCACGTGGGGAACATCGGTCGAGACACGCTGGTACCTTGCAAGGCTTTTAGGATTGCGAGAGACAGAAGGAACTGATAGCACTTTCTCGCTGGATTACTATGATAAGCGAGGCCTGGGTAGTGGTGTGGAAATTGACTACGTGAAAGAAAACTACTTTGGCCGGATATTAGTCTATACGATTCACGACCATGGCGAAGACCGCCTCGGCAGAAACCCAAGCAGAAAAGACATCGAGCCACCTCGTAAGTCCCGTGGGCGGTTTCTCTTCCAGCACAGGCACTTTTTGCCTTACAACTGGCAGCTAACCACCGAAGCCAGTTACCTATCTGATGAAAATTTCCTCGAACAGTACTATCGTGGTGAATTCAATGCGGGCAAGGAACAGGAGACGCTTATTCATTTGAAGCGTATCGAAGATAACTGGGGGTTTTCGTTTCTGGCTAAGAGCCGAGTGAACGATTTTGCAAACAAGCTGGAAGAAATGCCCGGTGCCGAATTTCACTGGACAGGTCAATCGCTCTTTGACGACAGACTCACTTTCTATAGCGACAGCCAAATAGGCAGGTTCCGGCATCGTTTCGGCTCAGACAGTACACCCACTGGCGAGCAAAGTTTTTATACAATGACGTCCACCAGGAACGAGCTTGACATGCCGCTTGCTGTTGGCCGATCGAAAGTGGTACCCTTTGCAGCAGTTACATTAGGGTATGATGATGGCAGCGGCTTTCAAACAGATATTGATGGTGTCACCGAAGAGCTAAGTAAAGAAATCTGGATAGGTGAAATGGGCGTCCGTCTATCGCCTCAACCATTCTGGAAGGTCTATCCAAATGTAAAGTCGCGTCTGTGGGACTTGAACCAGTTACGTCATATCATACAGCCGCGAGCGGTAGCCGTTGCTTTCGGGCAAAGTGACGCCGTTGCAGAGCAGCGTGATACTCTGAATGTGGGCCTTTCTCAGCGGCTGCAGACTAAGCGGGGCTCAGGTGACAAACAACGAACGGTCGATTGGATGCGGCTGGACCTGGACTTCACGTGGGTGAATGATTCGGGTGACGCATCTGCCGGACCGGATAGATTTATTTGGAACCGGCCCTTCATCCCGCTCGTAAATAGATATACAAGTATGATGCCTCCACAAGATAGGCGCAGCAGTAATATTTATGGGCCAAGACGTAACTACTTCAGCGCTGACTTTCTGTGGCGGTTGAGCGATACTGCATCTATGTTGAGCGATATGTATGTTGATATGCAGAGCGGCGTAGTGCAGCAATTTAACATCGGATTTTCGCGGGTTCGCTGGCCGAATTTAAGTTATTATATTGGGAGCAGATACCTAAAACGCATTGATAACGGCCTGGGGCAGAAAGGCTCGAACGCCTTTACCTTCGCCGCTACATACGTGATTGATCCGCGCTATACGGTTGTCTTTTCACAACAGTTCGATTTTGATTATGGCGCAAATATAAGAAGTGACATTACGCTGATACGAAGGTATCATCGAATATGTTTTGGCTTGACATTCAGTGCTGACGAATCCCTGGATGAGCGGTCCATAGTCTTCAGTCTATGGCCTCAAGGGGTACCGGAGTTAGCGGTCGGCTTGCGTCGTTATATGGGTCTGGGTGATTCAGCATATTATTGAGAAGGTTAAAGATACTAAGCTTTGGTTACAATTTTATTAAGGAGAGTTTTATGGCATTAGTCAATACTAAGAAAATGTTTGAGATGGCCTATAAGAACGGCTATGCGGTTGGTGCTTTTAATGTGAACAATATGGAAATCACACAAGGCATCATCAGTGCTATAGCAGAGGAGAAAGCCCCTCTTATCTTGCAGGTCTCCAGAGGTGCACGCAAGTATGCGAGCATTAGTTACCTGAACGCGATTATCAATGTGTCTGTGGCTGAAAATCCAGATATACCCATCGCAACAAACCTTGACCACGGCGATAATTTTGAGACTTGTAAGCAGTTTGTCGATGATGGTTTCACTTCGGTGATGATCGACGCTTCTTCACTGCCATTCGAAGAGAACATCAAGGTTACCAAGCAAGTAGTTGAATATGCGCACCCAAGAGGTGTCGTGGTCGAAGCCGAGCTTGGTCAGTTGGGTGGTATCGAAGAGGACGTAGTCGGCGTCGATGCCGATGACATTAGTAAGCATGTGGCAGATCCGAACCAGGTTCAGGAGTTCGTCGAGAAGACGGCAGTCGATTCGCTGGCAGTGGCTATAGGCACAAGCCATGGTGCCTATAAGTTCAAGAAGGAGCCAAAACTGGCCTTCGATATCATACAAGAGATTGCGGAAAAGCTCCCTGGGTTTCCGCTGGTTATGCACGGCTCAAGTAGTGTGCTGAGAGAGTTTGTCGATCTGATCAATAAGTACGGCGGCGATATGCCGAATGCCATGGGCGTGCCGGAAGAGTCCGTCAGCAAGGCGGCTAAATTGGCAGTCTGTAAAGTCAATATCGACACAGATCTACGGCTCGCACTTACAGCAAAGATCAGGCAGGTTTTTGCCGAAAAACCCAGTGAGTTTGATCCACGTAAATATCTCGGACCCGGCAGAGAAGCCATTAAAGAGATGGTCAAACACAAGTTGCACGTTTTGGGTTGCGCCGGCAAGGCGGCTGAGTGCGCCTGAGCAATTAGAATGTGCGACGAAAAGTAGAACTGGAAGTGGGTAGCCTTGCTCAGCAGCAGATGATGTTCAATTTGTGTCAGACGAGCACGAGGCTGAATACCGCTTAGATTTCTTGGTTTTAGGTTTTTACTATTAAAGGGTAATTTCTTGCAGTCATCACAGAAGAAAAACTCATTTTCAATGAGCGAGAATAAACACCGTCCAGGTGCTATAGGCACTAAGGTTGCGTTCACATTTGTCATTTTGTGTTCTTGTGCCATAGCGCTATTGTGTTGGTTTGCCACGTGCGGTTTTTCAACGCGGCAGAGTCATCTCGACGTTCTCAAAGCTGCGCCATCCGAACCCAACGTAGCTGAAACGGCAGAGTCGGCACAAACCGAATGTAGCCTTGCTGAGCAAGCGTTGGGGCTTATTTACCAGGGAAAGTTTGATGCTGCGGGTGAGCTGATAGAGCAGGCTGATCAGCCGACCGAGCCTGAACTTACTCAGTTGGTTGAGATTATTAAGGAGCATAAAGCCCTATGTCGACAGCGACAGTCTGCCCGCGAGGCTGCGTACCATGAAAAATTAGCAGAGCTTCAGAAACTCGAAGCGGTAGCCAGGGACGATGATCCTAACGACCCAAACGATGTGAATGAAGTCACAGAGGTACTGCCGGTTATTGCCAGGGTGAGCGAGTTCGCAAATGACGTGCAGAGAGAGGAGCTCCTTTCAAGCCCGTTCGTGAAACAGACGCTACAGAAGGCGATCGACAAATCTGCCGAGCTTGAGTCGAAGGGTGAGTGGCTTGATGCTTACATAGATTGCTATTTCTGGCTGCAGGTTATAGATCCAAACAACGAAGCGTATTCAGACTACGCTGAGCTGCTTTTGGATAGGGCCGGCGTTGCAGCTTCTCTTCAAGATAGTCCATGTGAAACTCGCCAGCAGCGCTATGAAGGCATCAAAAAGAAAATGTTCAGTCGGGCGATTGATGTTTTGGATACGAGTTATGTTAGTCATCCTCTGGATTACGGACAAATGGCAGCCAAAGGCATTAAGCGCTGCACTCTGTTAGCAGATGTGATGGCGTCGTTACCTAAGAATGCGCAGCAGGAAGTTCCAGAAAGTTCGTTTGTACCGCCCGAGTCCAACAAGATTAATGCCTTCTCGGCTGCACTGGAGGCGCTGCGGGATGAGATTGACCAGTCAGAGACGGGTTTGAATAATCGCCAATTTATCGAGATTTTTAAGAAGGTGCTGGCGCTTAATGAAACGACAGTGCAATTACCTGAACCCGAGATGATCGCCCATTTTGCAGAAGCAGCGTTATCTGCACTCGACCCTTATACAGTGATGATTTGGCCTAAACAAATCAAGGATTTTGAAAAGGATATGACCAATAAGTTCACGGGCATCGGCATCGAGATTACGAAGGAAAAAGGATTGCTGACCGTAGCAAGCCTGTTATTGGATACACCTGCATTTCATTCCGGCCTTGATGCCGGTGATGTAATAGAAGCAGTGGATGGAATCGAAACAAAGGATATGAGCCTGCGCTGTGCGGTTCAGAAGATAACCGGTCCAGAGGGTACAAAAGTCACGCTAACCATCCGGCGGTCCGGTGAAGAGGAAGCCAAGTATGTTACCATAACACGGGCCAGAATATTGGTTCCCACGATCCGAGGCTGGCGAAGAACCTCTGAAGGTAAATGGCTATATATGATCGACGAGCAAAATAAGATTGGTTTTGTCCGTCTTACGAGCAGGCCCACCGGCTTTTCGGAAAGAACTGCTTCAGACCTCGAAAAGGTCTTAGATCAGCTTGAGGAGCAAGGGATGAAGGGACTGATTCTTGACTTGCGATTCAATGCTGGCGGGTTCTTCGATAGTGCCATCGCCGTTGCCGACAAATTTTTAAAAGAAGGATTAATTGTCAAGAGGCAACCTGGTTTTGGTAGGATACCTTCGTATGAGATGGCACATAAGGAAGGGATCCATCCCGATTATCCGCTCGTGGTATTGATCAATCAGAGCTCTGCCAGTGCCTCGGAGATAGTGGCTGGTGCTTTGGCGGACGAGAAACACGAGCGTGCCGTCTTAGTCGGCGAAAGAACCCACGGCAAGGGTAGTGTCCAGGCGATAACACACTATCCTCGCGAAGGTGCGCAGCTTAAATATACAATGGCGCATTACCACTTGCCGTCCGGCCAAAGAGTCAAGAGCCGGGAAGAGGCGCAAAAAAAAGACAACAAGGACTGGGGTGTCGGACCAGATATTCAAGTTACGTTAAGAAGCGACGAACTAAAAAATATGTTTGATGTTCAAAGAGCCAACGATGTGCTGTTCCAGGCAAGCCGACACGAGGGTGATGAAACACTCGAGAAATACTCAGCCGAAGAGACGATTGCTGCGGACCCTCAACTTGCAGTAGCCCTTCTGGTCATTAAGGCCAAGCTCGTCGAAGCAAGTGCGTTGGCCTCTGCTGTGAATTAAAACAGGTTTGAAAAGGCTATGACTTTGGCTACGGAAGAAGACACAAGCAAATTTGAGCGACAGAGACAAGAAAAGCTGGCCCAACTCAGAGAACTGGGTATCGACCCATACGGAACCATATATGATGGAACTGAGCCAGCCGAAGACATTAAACGTAGATTCAAAGATGGTGACGACACACAGCAGGCCAAGTGCGCAGGCAGAATAGTGCTGCTGAGGGATATTGGCAAGCTGATTTTTATTACGCTGCGAGATCGGAGCGGTACGATACAGGTGGGATTAAGCAAAAATCTGCTTGGTCAGCAGTGGCAACTTGCAAAGCTGCTGGAGCTTGGTGACATAATTGGTGCGGCGGGTAAACTCGGCAGAACCCAAACCGGCGAAATCACTATATGGATTGCTGAAAATGGACTTACTTTTTTGAGCAAGTGTCTATACCAGCCGCCTGAGAAATTTCACGGATTAGCCGACATTGATCAGCGATACAGGCAGCGATTCTTAGACCTCTGGGCCAATCCGGAAGTTATGGAGCGGTTCAAGAAACGAAGCGCCATCGTCGCCACAATACGCGAATTTCTTAGCTCAAGAGGCTTTTTAGAAGTCGAGACACCCATGATGCAAACGATAGCCGGCGGTGCTGCGGCAAAACCATTTGTCACACATCATAACAGCTTGAAGATGGCCCTTTTTTTGCGAATTTCGCCTGAGCTGTTTCTGAAGAGGCTGCTCGTCGGTGGAATGGAGAAGGTCTTTGAGATAAACCGCAATTTCCGCAACGAAGGATTGAGCAGGCAGCATAATCCCGAGTTCACGATGCTCGAAGTGTACCAGGCATATGGCGATTACAACGTAATGATGAATATAACTGAGGAGCTAATCGGCCAGTGCGTAGGGCAACATTGCGCGGGTGAGCAAGTTCAATTCGATGACTTGATAGTGGATTTTTCTCGACCTTGGTCCCGGCTTAAATATACAGAGTTATTGCGCGAGTATAGCGGCTGTGACATTGATGATATTAACGGCATCAGAGCAAAGGCAAAACAGCTTGATCTCGATGAGGCCGATATGGATGACGCGGTAGTAGTCAACGAAGTGTTTGAGGTAACTGTTGAGGATAATCTTATTGATCCGGTGTTTGTCATAGACTATCCGGCAGCACTGTGTCCACTGGCCAAGCGCAGAAAAGACGACCCGAGATTTGCCGAACGATTTGAATTATATGTCGCCGGGATGGAGCTGGCTAATGCGTACACAGAGCTAAATGACCCGGTTGAGCAATACGATAATTTCCTCATTCAGCTCCGAGGGCAAGAAGAATCGATAACAAAAATGGATACGAACTATATAGCTGCCTTGAAGTATGGTATGCCTCCCGCAGGGGGATTGGGCATTGGAATTGACAGGCTCGTAATGGTACTGACAGGCGCTACCAGTATCCGTGATGTAGTATTATTTCCACTTCTAAAGCCCAAACCGGTACAAGGCCAGTAATGAACACAGATGAACAACGCACCACTAATAGGCGGAAATTCTCGCATGTTATTTGTGCTCGTGCTCACTTTCACAAGCAGCATCTTAAACTCAATGCGATATCGGATATGAAATGTTGAAGCTACTGTTATGGCTGAGGTATCTGCGTAAGAGAAGGATTGTTCTTCTGAGTATTGCTGCGGTTGCACTATCAGTGTCACTGTTAGTAGTCGTTTCGAGCCTGTTTACCGGTTTCATAGATGCGCTTGAGAAGAGCGCTGTCGAGACAATAGGTGATGTTGTTGTTGCGGCGCCGGCCAAGTTTGCCAAGTATCCACTTTTCATCGAGCGTCTGGAAGAAACGGCTTCGGTTGAAGCTGCCACTGCACTTCTGTCGGCGCCGGGCCTGCTGCATCTGGGCGAAGGAAACGTTCGAGCAGTAGAGATTTGGGGAATCGAACCCGGGCGAAGATCCAAAGTCACAGCGTATAAGCAATCGTTGCTAAGGCAAAAGAACTCTGCGGATGATCCCACTTTTGAAGTAGCGGATTTGCCCGAGTCTGTCGGCGGATTTGTCGGTATCGCAGTAGTTGCAGAGCCCAACGAACAAACGGATGAATATGATTTTCATGCCGCAGAACAAATGATCGGACGCCAGGTTGTGCTCACAACGGGATCAGTGACCGAAGAGGGTATTTCAGATCATTCGGCAACGCCGTTCAAAAGAAGAACTTTAAAGTTTGCGATTGCAGATATCGTTTTTACGGGCATTTATGACCTTGACAAGTCCGTAGTTTACGTGCCGATAGAAGGCTTACAGAAAGATTTATATCCAAATGAAGATAGCTGTCTCGCTACAAAAATCCATATCAAGCTCTCTCCAGGTGCGGATACAGAGGTTGCCGTGGCAATTGTTCGAGGAATATGGGGAGTTTTCGCTGAGAACGAGCTTAATTGGCCCACATATCTAATAAAAGGGACTGATATTGCCACAGCCCGACAAATGCAAGTTCGTTACGTAGTCGCGCTGCGAAAACAGATGGGAGTTTTGCTGTTGATATTCGGCGTTGTTAGCCTCAGTGTGGTTGTGCTAATATTCTGCATATTCTACATGATAGTAAGACTTAAGCAGAAAGATATCGCAATAATAAAAAGCTGTGGAATGGCCAGTAGTTCAGTAGCCTTTGTATTTATTGGATTCGGTGCGTTTGTCGGCCTGATTGGCTCAGGTCTTGGTATAGTTCTGGGCAGCGTTATCACAACTAACATTAATACGATAGAGAATTGGATACGAATAATCTTTGGGCTAAAGCTTTGGAAAAGCAGCATCTACATGTTTAGCAGAATACCCTCTGAGGTCAATTGGAACTCAGCCGTCTGGATCGTTATGTTTTCGATTCTTGCTGCGATTATTGGAACATTGATACCGGCAGTTGTAGCGGCAAACACAGAACCGGTGGAGATACTGCGATATGAGTAGAGTTCGAACCGAGGCCCTGCAAAAAAAGCGTGGTTGAAAGGGCTCAGGGGCCGGGGTTCAGGGATCAGCAGACTCGGTGAAGCCTTCTCTGATCCCCGATCCCTGACCCCCGAATCGATTTGGGTTTGATGCTTCCGACTTATCATGTACAAGTTTATCCTTGCAACCCGATATCTGGTAAAACGCCACATAACATACTTTGCAATTTTGGCGGTTTCGCTTTGTGTATTCATCGTCGTTGTGGTTATGACCGTGATGACAGGCCTTGTGGGTGGTTTTAAGCAAAAGAATCATGACTTTGTTGGAGACTGTGTTGTTGGTACAGAGTCACTGGTGGGCTTTGGCTATTATGAGGGTTTTGTAGAACTGCTGGAACATGCTAATTTCGTACAGGGCGTCTCCCCTACAATTAAGAGCTATGGGCTAGTCGGTGCTAGTCGATCAGAGCAGAGCCTTGGCCTGGAAATCATAGGTGTCGACCCGGTTAAGCATAGTAGGGCTACCGGTTTTGCCCAAACGCTGTATTATCATAGAGATGATGTGTCTTCGGTGTTTGAGCCGGCGAGAGACCCAAATCTCTGGGGCTGCGTGATAGGGATTGACCGGGTCTTGGCACGGGATTCTCACGGCAGATACGCGTACAGCACTATTCCACCCGATGTGGAAATTGCGATAACTTGTTTCCCTTTAACAGCAAAAGGAGCTCTGGCTAAGGCCGGCGCTGGACTGGTCAATACTAAAGTTTTCTATTATAGCGATCATTCACATAGTGGCTTAGCCAGAGTGGATAGTTCACTAGTTTATCTGCCGTTCGAACAGGCCCAGTTGCTTTGTGGTATGGCTGGGCCAATCAAAAGAACCAACGCAATTCACATTAAATTTAATCCGGATGTAAGGCTAAATGCCGGGTGTGAAAAAGTTACATTACTGTGGAACAAATACAAAAGAGAGAATGCAAAAAAAGCACAAGCAGATTTGTTTAACTCTGTCACTGTCCAAAGCTGGAAGGTCTATCAACGCTCTTCTATCGCAGCGATGGAGAAGGAGCAAACGATAATGACAGTGATGTTCGGCCTTGTCGGGATTACAACTGTCTTCATTGTTTTTGTTGTCTTTTATATGATTATAAGCCATAAGAGTAAGGACATCGGCATACTGAGAAGCGTAGGAGTGCCCAAATTGGGCGTTATTGAGCTATTTACGGGTTTCGCAGTTATGGTGGGACTTACGGGTTCATTTGTTGGAGCGTTTGGCGGTTGGTTGTTCTTGCTGAATATAAATCGGCTTGAAGACTGGCTCTTCAGACATTTTGGATTTCAGCTATGGGACAGGACCATTTATGCCATAGGTGATATTCCAAACCAGGTGGAAGCTGGTGTTCTGACGACCGTAATTCTTTCAGCGATTGTCGCTTGTCTGCTTGGTGCGCTCGTACCGAGCTGGCAGGCAGCAAGACTTAAGCCCATAGAGACTCTGCAGGTAGGTCAGCTATGAGCAAGAACGAGTTCATTTTACAGGCCGAGCAGGTATACAAATCTTATCGGATGGGGGCTACAGATGTCAGGGTCCTAAAAGGTGCGAGCCTGGCCGTGAGAGAGAGAGAATTCGTGGCCATAGTCGGGGCATCGGGCAGCGGAAAAAGTACACTTTTACATATATTAGGTGGGTTGGACAGGCCCAACAAAGGCATCATAAGATTTGAGGGACGCGACTTGGGCCAATTTGAAACCGGTCAGTTGAACAGCTATCGCAACAAAATGGTGGGCTTTGTTTTTCAGTTCTATCATTTACTGGACGAATTGAATGTATTGGAAAATATATTGCTGCCGGCGATGGCCTCGAAGAGTGTGGTTGGCTGGCTGGAGTATCGCTCGCAGGCCAAGAGCCGAGCGAGAGAATTGCTGGTTCAGCTTGGTTTGTCTGAGCGGGCCAGGCACAAGCCATACCAGCTCTCGGGTGGTGAGAGACAGAGAGTGGCTATCGGCCGGGCCCTGATGAATGAACCCAAGCTGCTTTTGGCCGATGAGCCGACGGGAAATCTTGACTCGGCAACAGGAAATGGTATTTTAGACGTCCTCGAAAAGCTGCAAAGGGCCGGCCAGACGGTTGTGATGGTAACTCACGACGAGAGAATAGCGCAAAGGGCTACCAGGATCGTAATGCTGGCCGACGGAAAGATAAAAGAATAAGGTAAGCGTTCACGGCCTTATATGTTGAATTTGGGCCATTTTACGTCATTGCGAGTGAGGCAGAGCCGAGCGCGGCAATCTCTCTGTTGCGAAGATCTGAGATTGCTTCGGCCTAAAGGCCTCGCAATGACACAAAAACGCTGGTTTGCCCCCGTGAATAGTTACGGAATAAGATGTGGCGCATAAGCAGAAGCTATGCGCGAATTTAAAACACGATAGGTGAGGTTGTTTTATGGGTTTGAAGATATGGCTTGATAACAGACTCGTTGACGAGGCTGATGCCAAAATATCTGTTTTTGACCACGGCTTGCTTTATGGCGACGGGGTCTTTGAAGGCATTCGCGTTTACAATGGCGGCGTATTTGAGCTGGAAGCGCATCTAAGACGGCTCTATGAATCAGCGAAGGTAATTCGCCTTGACGTCCCGATGAGCAAGAGCCAACTTATCAAGGCTGTCGAGAAGACTGTCGAAGCTAACGGCGTGATTGACGGCTACATCCGTCTGGGCGTTACGCGTGGTGTGGGAACTCTCGGCCTGAATCCCTTCGTTTGTGAAGGTAGCAAATTGTTCATCATTGCTGACAACATCCAGCTTTATCCCGAGGAACTCTATGAAAAGGGCATGAAGGTAATTAGCGCAACGACGATCCGCAATCATCCCTTGGCACTTCCGCCTCAGATCAAGAGCTTGAATTATCTGAATAACATCCTGGCCAAGATCGAAGCGCTCGATAACGATGTGCCCGAAGCAGTTATGTACAACCATGAGGGCTACGTAGCTGAGGCAACAGGTGACAATGTTTTCATCGTGAGAGATGGTATAATCTACACACCGCCGGTTGAGGCTGGTGCTTTGGGAGGGATAACGCGAAGGATTGTCATCAGGTTGGCTAAGGACGAGAACATTGAGGTCGTCGAGAGGAACCTGACGCGGTGCGACCTGTATATCTGCGACGAGTTTTTCCTCACCGGTACGGCTGCAGAGGTTATTGGTATTGTTGAAATCGACGGCAGAATTATCGGCAATGGCACACCCGGGCCTATCACGAAACTGCTCAGGAAGAAGTTCTTCAAATACGCCCACGCAAAAAAGTCATGAGTGTTGAGTTTTTAGTTGTTAGTTGTAACTCAAAACTCAAAACTTGAAATTATTTTTCGCTAAAAGCTATGCAGCTACCCGCACATACGGATATGTCAGGCAATATGCCTTGGAGTGGGATACCTGCTTTTAGGCTAATCGATTGCCAATTGAACCAGGTTGGAGAACTGATCGATCAGCAATTGACCACCTCCGCTAAGGCAGGAGAAATCAAGCCACTGCTCGACTATGTCAGTAGCCGAACCGGCAAGATGATTCGCCCTGGATTGGTTTTATTGTCGTATCGCGCCATGTATGATGCGTCGTGCGAAAAAGAGAAAATGGATTCCTGTATCCGTAGGAATAACAATACGCGATACGCGATACGCGATACGCAATACGAGACTATCCGTGTAGCAGCGATTGTCGAGATGACCCACAATGCCACTCTACTGCACGACGATGTAATAGATGATGGGCAATTGCGACGAGGCTTGCCCAGTGCAAATCGTCTTTGGGGTAATGAATCTGCTGTGTTGTTGGGAGACTTCATTTTAGGCCGTGTTTTTAAAATGTGCGCCAATCTCGATCCGACAATAGCAGGAACAATTGCCACGATAGCACTGCGTGTCTGCGAGGGGGAACTAAGACAGGTAATCCAGAGACAGAACTGGCATCTAAGCGAGGAAGAATATATCGAAATAATTACCGAAAAAAGCGCGGCCTTTTTCAGTGGTTGTTGCCGTCTCGGTGCACTTTTAGCGCAGGCAGAAGAATACTACGTGGAGATGCTTGCGCGGTTCGGGCTAAACGCCGGCATCGCATTTCAAATTACCGATGACTTGCTCGATATCACCGGCAAGGAGAGCAGAACGGGAAAAACCGTCGGAAGCGACGCAAGTAAAAGTAAGCTTACTCTGGCTGTTATACACTTGCTCAAAACCATCGATGAAGCAGAAAGGCGCAGACTTTACAACATGTTAGATGCTCCTGTAAAGTATCAGGGTACCCTAACCGAAATGCTTAAAAGCCACGGCAGCCTCGAGTATGCGCAGGACAGAGCACAACAGTTTGTCAAAAAGGCTGTCGAAGCATTGCAAGGCCTCGCGCAGAGCGAGGCCAAGACAGCTCTAATAGAGACAGCTCGGTTTATGGCGGCCAGGGGGGCCTGATACCATTCAACCTGATCTTCAACTGTGGATTTCAGATTATAACAGAACGATTATATAGGACGTTCTGAGTCTTTCGGATCTGTCAGCTTCGTGTGAGAACTCGTATGTATCTGTGTGATACCAATTGTGCTTGATATTTGCGCCTTTGTCATTTCGACCATAGGGTTGCGAAGCAACCCGAAGTGGAGAAATCTATTAATGGCTTAGCCATTAAAAAGCAGATTTTTCGACTCCGCTTCCCCTTCGACTTCGCTCAGGGCTAAAGGCTAAATCGCTCGAAATGACAAGAATAAGCGCATTGATTATTCACAATCAGTATGAGTCTGCCAATTGAGGCTGTTCGAGATGCCCAGTTTCATGCCTCCAGCAAGCGTCTTTTGCGCTCTCTATAAAATGGATTTTACCAAGAGGAAACGTATTGTGTCTGAAATAGGCAGGGCTGTGTGCTTCTATGAGCACACAGCCTTGTGTGAATATGTTTGACGCAGTTTATTGCACTGAATCTATATTGCGAGTTGTCTGTGACTAAGGAACTCCGAAGATGCCGCCAATGAAGGCACCCCAGCCGGCGCCTGTGAATTGGCCCTCGACGTACATGATCGATTTCTTGCCGTAATCCCATTTTGCACCGACGAAACCTCCAAACTCAGAGCCCTGCTCAACATCCAACGAACACGTTTTACTTATTGAAATGTTCTCATTGAACTCGGTGCCTCCCGATTCCCAGCTTATATCAGCTTCGCCACTGCCTTGAAGTTTGAGATCCCCATCCAGGAAATAGAAGAATGGCCCGCCGTATATGGCGACATTATCTGTCTGGTAAGTAGCCCCGATAGCGAGCTGCATTTCATACCATTCAAGCTCGCCATGGCCGAGAAGGTCTGTTGTTATATCCGTGGTTACGCTAGCCTCCTCGTACTGGAGGTCGCCTCCAAGAGCAGCATCAGCATTTGAATTCCCTAAAGTGACTTGAAAGAGCCCGCCTAAGCTAAGTTTTCCTTCCTGCATAAAAGTGGCTCTTGTGCCGACGCCATAAGCAAATCCCCAGTTGCCTTTGAACGAGGCAGCCGAATCCATATCGAACTCGGCGTCTATGCCACCAAGCCTCACATACACATCCAACTTGTTATCGATACCATAGCCGATGCTACTGAAAATCATGTTCGATTTAAGATTATTGATGTTAATTTTGCCCTTTTCCGATTCGTCTACATCCATTTCGTCAAGAGTATCACCATCTACCTGCATTGTTATATTGACGTAATCTCTGCATGTTCCGTCCGCATCGAGGTCCATTTCGCTATAACCGTACACAAGATCAAAGGCCCATTGCCCTTTGTTCAGAACATTTCCCGGCGGACCAAGCGGCGACAGCGCAAATGCAGCGGCATTTAACACCCCTAAAACCGCAAGTGCCATAGGTAGCAAAAAAACTCTTCTTGTCATAATTTGCCCCTTTCCACAAAAATTCGTTATGCGAATCTACCGATTTTGGCTCCAGCCTCGTTGTAACTCGTCAACTTACTTGTCCTTAAGATGAACGCAATATCATAAACCCCACTTAAAAAATCACGATTCAAGGTTCTATATCGGATATGGGTACCAAAATTCAGCAGTTTTTTCAGAGTTTTCTTTCGGCTAAAGTGCTATTAACTATTTCACCAAGCAGCATATACCAAAATAAAAAAGGCTGCGAGCCGAAACTCACAGCCTTTTCTGGATTTATTCTTGATTTTACAGAAATTCCGACTAACTCATAATTTCCGCCGGAACAATAGTAATAATGGTTTACGGCACCGCGAAAGCACCCGATATGCCGATACCCCACTTGCCTGCCTCGCCAACGAGCACCTCGCCGCACACGTGGACATTATCGGTAGGCTGAAAGCCTACGCCAAAGACAGCGATGGCCGAGGCGTGCTTGACTTTGAGGGAAGCATTTTCCTTGGATCCCTCAAGCGGAACCCGTCCGTCCAATTCTGTATACTCATCGTCGTCCGGAAGCCTATAGTCTGTCATATAGGACGTCTCGCTTCCTGAATATTCAAAGGTTCCCTGCAGAGTCTGCCAGCCACCGCCGCAATAAACTTGTAATGCGTCGTTGACCTGGTATGTTCCACCCAAATAGGCCATGGCCTGCCACCAGTCAACGTCAAAATTTCCGCGCCAGGAATCGTAGCCTCTGATATATACGTCGTAATCCGCTACATACACTTCATCAAAATCATCGGTTTCGGACCAACTGTATTCGCCTGGATCAGCCATGCCGAACTGCATTCTTCCGCCGAACGTCCACGGGCCGCTTTGGTAGAAGGTGAAACCACTACCTACCTGCCAGGCAAAGCCGTAGTCGAATTCAGCCGATAATGCGCTACCACCAGACCAGCCGTATCCTTCTTCTTCCCCAAGGTACTCCCAGGACCTCCCGGTCACATCGGCCTTGGCATCAGCCATACCGGCCCGGACATAAACGGTACAATTTTCCCAGAGGCCGTAATCAAAGCTGGCAAGCCACGTATTGGTTGTGAAATTTTTCAAGATGAGCGATATTCCAGTATAGCTATACTCACTGGTATTCGGGTCGCTCCATTCCCATGTGTAGTCATTTGGGTCATCCTCGTTAACATCCGACATGCCGCTCCGATAACTCGTCCAGCCTGATCCATAGAGGTCCATATCCTCGTAGAAATATCCAGCATCAACGGCCCACTCACCTTGAGGGAGTGTGGCGCCTGGAGGTCCTAGAGGACCACCGGCCAGAACGGTTGAGCTGAATACACCCACAACAATAAGCACTACCGCTGACAGTAATGTTCTCTTTTTCATAAGTTGCTCCTTTAGCAAAAAAACATTTATACGATAAAGTTCTTCACCCCTTACTAAGGCCTATCAAATATACTCATTAATCTATGGCCATTTCACACACGCATATATATAAACCCCACTTGCCGCATTTTAAGTCAAAAATGTATATAGTATGCAGGTTCAAATCAAGGAAAAAAGTTTTTTTATTTTCGGCCAAAAAGGCCTGTCCCTAATTCTCATCCTACAATCCCTGCACGTCCTTCTCGGAATAATCCCAGGTGCTTATGTATAAAAGTTTAGCGGCATATAGCCACAAATCAATGGAAAATAAGGTTTTTTTAGATTTTTTTGAGATGCTGAATTGATCCCCAAATTGTGTTTTTTCCGGCACTTTTAATAAATTCTCCTTGTCACGAAAAAATCGACGCAGTTGATAGGTCAACCATCATTTTTGTCTAACATGCAAATCCAACTCACCCTTGGCCGCAGAATAGACCAATTCGACAGGGACGTCAACAATTGATACGCTTCGGATTTATTTTGCTGCGTGGCGTGCTAAAGTTTAACTTTATCATAATACAAACCAGACATAACATGAATGCACCGAACAGAATTTGTATTACAGATTCTTCAACAGGTTTCTCACAACGCTGTCGTATACAAATTTAATTCCATTTTTTGAAACCTATTGCAGCAACAAATGGACTACTCTGAGCAGAGTTGACGTTAGTATTATGCGAGGAGTTTGTCCCCTGATACCTGCTGTGGATTACCGGTAGTGTGTCAGGTATTTGATCAATGACATCCATCCCTACAAGCAAGCGAGCTAATTCAGACATATTGGTATTGATATAAGTTAGCAAAACCTGATCAGGTTCGTCATGCCAGTTGTATCGCAAAAGTTCTGCGTAAGCAAAGGACGGTGACCTCTTCTCCACAAGCATTCTATAGCACGCTATTACTCCACCGGTGCGCTGTGTACCAGCAGCGCAATGAACGAGTACAGGCTTTCTATTTTTCCTCGCATCAACAATGGTGGCTATTGCCCCGGCATACCTTTTTATATCGCCTGTGCCATTGCCCTTTAGGGGGAATCTAAACACTTCAATACCAAGTTCGTCCGCCGCTTGTTTTTCAGCTTCCTGATCTTTGTCACCAGAGCCTTCGACCGTTAAATTAACAATGACAGCAATGTTGTGTTTTGTTAGTGTTTTCTTGACAAGAGCTGCAGAAAGTTGGCCACTGCGATATATTTTGCCTTCTTCTACAACACCCCATCGCTTGGGGATTAGTCGGTCCTCAAGCACCTCTTTCCAAAACCAGATTCCTGAGCCGATGATTGCGACAATCAGCAAAATTGGCAAAATCAAAGCCCGCCTGGACTTTCCGGCTGATCGGCTAGTTCTATTGTTGGCTTTGAGGTTATCGGCCATAGCGATTCTTATAACTTAAGTTATACTGATTGTGAATAATCAATGCGCTTATTCTTGTCATTTCGAGCGAGCCCCCTTCTTGCTTTCGCCTGCCTCCGCGTCTCTCGACGCGAGTCGAGGCGGCAGGCAAGAAAGCAGGGGGCGAGTCGAGAAATCCCTCGGCTTGGCTCGGAACAAGTCTGCTTTTTAATGGCTAAGGGTTAGGCCCTAAAAGTAAGAATTAGCCCATATTTCCTTGCCTGACATGGGATTGAGGGTATAATTATGCAGTGTCATAAAGCGGTTGCGTATCTCACTTTTTGAGGGAGTGATATGACCAGACGAAAGAAATCCAGCAAAAAGGACATAGAGCAGTACGACCATGATTTATACCCACGTGCTGAACAAAGGAGGTCATGGCGTGCGCAGTCCAGTAGATAGCCTTTGACCGGGTTTATGCAGTCTGTATAAAATAGGCGTAGATAGAGAACCTAAAGCATGCAAGTCTTTGATATGAAAGACATTTGACAAAAATGTTAGAAGAGACGGGAACTTCTTATACTGAAAAGAACTGTCTGCCTCTCCCGATTTATGAAGACTGTATAATCATTGTTAGCGCCAAAAGGAGATGTAAGAATGACAGAACCAAGACAACTATCACCATCGGACAAAGATTACCCGGCGAGACTCCGCGATGCTCTGCAAGAGCCTCCTTCCATCTGGATACACGGACAGGGAACCAGCAATCCCGAAAAAACAGTGGGTATTATTGGCACTCGGTCTCCTTTCTACAAGGCGGCTGAGATCGCTCAGGCTATCGGACAGAAATATGGCGCGGCTGGATACACAATAGTCAGTGGCTACGCTACGGGCGTTGACTCCTTCGGCCACATTGGAGCTATGGATGCCAGTGCGCCAACCGTAGCCGTCTTAGGATCGGGCATCCTAAAGAAGCAGCCGCCAAAACCCGCTCTCGAACGGTATGTTCTCTCAAGTGGGTTGTTCCTATCTGCCGTGAGCGACCCAAACAGAGAACGTACCTACGGAGAGCTTATGGCCCGTGACGTCATTACAGCGGCATTGTCGGACATTCTTATCGTGGTAGAAACAGATGCAGCAGGAGGGGCGGTTCATACCGCTGGGATCGCATCTCGACAGGGACATCTCGTATACGCAGTCGTTTGGTCGAAGGACGAGAAGTATAGTAAACTGGCCGATTGTCTGGGAAGTGATGCACTTGTGCAAGCAGGGATTGCCAAACCTCTTCCAATCGTCGATGCGGGAAAGGAGTTCCTTGATAGTTTGCCAGGCATAGAGATGAGGCGCTAACACTATCATGCACCTGACCCGCCTCAGGTGGTGCAAGTTTTGAAGTTCTTTTTGTTATCTGTAATTTATTTCTGTTGTTTAAGTCTTGATGTGAAGTACCGGAGGGCAGGTGATGATTAGACGTTAGGTGGAATGTTCATGTACACCGCTCGATTGGAGAGATTTGAATGGATGCTTTACGTTGTAAATTCGCGGAATACCTGCATTAGCTGTTTTGTATATTTGCCGGGTTTACCGTCTCCGATAGTTTTGTCGTCAAATTTTACGACTGGAACGATATCCTTGGTTGTGACGGCGATGAATAGTTCATCGGCTTGATTTGCCTGTTGCGGAGTTAAAGATTTCTCAGTCACCTTTAGCCCAATGTTTTTAGCTGCTTTGATGACATAACTGCGAGTAATCGAAGGCAGGATATTGGCTGTGAGGGGAGCGGTTTGCAGAGTCTTTCCGAAGATTGCGAAGAACGCGGAAGCGGCGCCTTCGGTTATCAAGCCAGACTCATCGACGAGAACAGCCTCGGTGCATCCCTTTTTGGCGGCGTCTTGACGTGCAAGGATATTGGGCAGGAGATTCAACGATTTTATGTCGCATCTTTTCCATCGCCAGTCGGGGTAGGTGGAGACGGCAATGCCTTTTGTTTTCTCTTCGGAGTTGTCGGGCAGCTCGGTGACAGTGAGGAAAAAATTGGGCTTCAAGTTGGTTTCCCATGTGTGGTTTCGGGAGGCTGAGCCGCGAGTTATATGAAAGTATATCTTGGCGTTTGAAATGCCGGCAGATTCAAAGGCCTGTTGAACACGGCAGCGAATCTGCTCCATGTCGACGCCGGTTATTCCAATAGCGATAAGGCTTCTGGTAAATCTTTGCAGGTGCTCATCGAGTGCGAAGATTTTGCCGTTATAGCTTCTGATGACCTCGTAGACGCCGTCGCCGAAAAACAGGCCTCTATCCAGATAGGCTGGACCAAGTTCCTCGAAAGGCACCATTTTATCTTGAATCATGGCTAACTGCATTGGCTTATCCTGCGTTATTGTCCAAATGCCAAGGTCGTATTAAAGTCTATACGATACAAAAATATCCGACAAATTGCTTTACAAAAAATAGGTGAGCTAGTAACATACCGGCTCAATTTTGTTATTTTCAGTACAAGAAAGGCAGGAGCTTTTATAATGTATGCGGTGATTGAACAAGGGGCAAAGCAGTACAAGGTCGCCCAGGGCGATTGCATAAATATCGAGCTGACCGAGGTTGAGCCGGATGCAGCGACGATAGAGTTGGGTAAAGTCCTTTTTATTAGCGATGGCGATGATGTAAAGGTCGGCACACCTTATCTGGAAGGTGCTAAGGTTACTGCATCATTTGAGAGTACCGCAGGGGAGGCAGTAGCTAAGGGCAAAAAGCTTTATCCTACACATTTTCGCAGGCGTAAAAACAGCAGACGACGCATAGGCCATCGGCAGAAGTATCTGCAAATAACGATTGACAAAATAGAGGCCTGAAAAACGTCTCTCTCTATAAAAATAATCAAAAAGTCTCTGATTAGCCCTGCATATACAAAGACGAGCGTACCTGCCTTTTATAAGAATCTCCTATGAAAAACATGAGGGTAAAGTCATAGTGGCGTCGGAGCTGATAGAAATCAAGGAGTATCGGCTGTGAAACACAGCTTTGAAAGAAATGAATGTTATCTATTCTTTTTATTTGCCTTAATTCAATTGGTCGTTCTGGCTCCCGTGCGGGCGGAGTTTATAGCAGACGGAGTTAAACTTACACCTTTGACCAATGACGGCAAATCCAGGGCGGTGTCATGGGCATTTCATGGAGACCTAATCTGTATTGTGCGGGAAGAGACCGGCACGCAAAGGCAACTGTTGATTATGAATGTGGATGGTTCAGGTGAGCAAGTAATAACTCCAATGGGAAATCCGTTCTTTGCAGAGTGGTCGTGGGTTGGAAAGAAACTTTCGTACGAGTTTTCCAACGCGGACGATAGTCAAAGCCAGGCAGGAGTCTTCATTTACGATGTGACCACTAGGAAAACCCTCTCAATATCGGCACCATATCCTCAAAGGCTATTGATGAAGATGATGGACCGTTCTGGTCGGCAGATGATAAATATGTAGTGTACAAGGTTGAGGCTGGAGCTGCGAGAAAGGAGCAGCTCTGGGTGGCCGATGCTCAATCGGGCAAGTCCTGGAGGTTGTTGGCCGAGCGTGGTGAGGGGCAAGAACAGCGGTGGAGTCCTTCCGTTCCTCCAAAGCTGTGTTTGCTGACAGAAGCTGGCGGCGGGGGGTTTGATGTGGCCACAGTCAGTCCTGATGGGAAGGATCTTATTCTTCTGACAGATATTGGCGCACAGTCAATAGATGTGGATGATCCCCGATGGAGCCCAACCGGCGAATGGGTTGCCTTTATCAGTGATATCGATATGACGCAGACCGAGCAGGAAATCGGCCGTTCGGACTGCTGGGTCAGTCGGCCAGATGGCACAGAGGCTCGAAACCTTACGAATGCTACTTCCCCCGCTACTGAAAAACAACTTGAAATTGATGAACCACTCTGGTCCTGGGACGGCCGGTGGATTCTCGCCGAGGGTGAGAGGTTTGACAATCAAGGCAATGATATCTCCACCGTTTATCTGATTGACCCAGTGAACGGCGGGTATGACCCGATCATAACATCCTACCCCCGAAAAACAGGCGAAATGGACTTCTTCGAGTCAGTAAAATGGTCTTATGACTCTACTAAAATCGCTGTTCTTGCCGAACGTTACGTAGTAAAAAACTGGGGGCCGGAGCCACAATTCGAAAGCCTACGGTTGGTTCTAAGTATCTACGACGTTCAAGAAAAAAGACTGGAAGACATTCTCATTTACGATACACAACTCGACCGAAAGGGAATTCTCGGCAGTTCCGATAGAGGCGATATAGAAGAGATAACGTGGTCTCCCGACAATCGCTCGATTCTGCTTACAATAGCAACTATCGTGAGCATGGATGATAATATCTTTCAACCCGATGTTTACCGATTGGACCTGCCGCCACGTTTCATTGCCGCCACTGCGGCACAACACATCGGCCCTCCCATGGGACGAGGTACGGTAGTGGCTCAGAAGGCGGCAGAACTTACGGAAGTAGAGCAAACTGGCGCTGCAAAACAGCCATTGCTCAGTTCGATACAAGTACAGGCCGACCAGGAAGGCTTTGTTACAGAGACGTTAAGACCTTTGCACATGACTGTCGAAGAAGCTGTTGCATCTCTTCCAGCCGACTATAGTCAATACTTCACAGCGAATCCTACGCGCAATATCCTGCTGTTCAAAGGCCCAACCGATGTGTTGTCTGCATTTCGCAATGATTTGCAACTGATTGACACGCCACCTCCTCATATCCTGGTGGACCTTTTGGCAGTCGAACTTTCCGACGAAGCAAACCAGAAGCTCGGTCTTGATTGGACCTATACCGAAGGCCATTTTGGCCTCTTTCAGCCCACAGGAAAAGGCATCCAAAAATTTGGCCATGTGGGTACAGGCGAAGACTACCGTGTTGGCTTTCCCAGTGGTGCCTTGGATAGCCTCAGTACTTTGCCCGGTGTCGGACAATCGTTTTACCAAGGTGTCGGTACACTGCCCCGTGAATTCTTCATTCGCCTTAACAGCCTAGTAAAAGAAGGCGAAGGAACAATTCTGGCAAACCCAAGAACCGTTGCAATGAGCGGAAAGGAGTCCTTGATTAATATTCGCAAAACACTTAACTACTTCTTCAACGAGGGCTTCGATGTTTCTGGGCGGCCAATCGTCAAAAAGAGCGATATTTCTGCCGACACAGAAGGTCGGATTGTACCTACGCTTCTGGCAGATGGAACAATCCATCTCAACGTTGACATCAAGGTCGGCAACTTTACATTTACACCGGATGTGGGACTGCCGGAACTAACAACGCGACAATCCACGACAGAAGTTACCGTTCAGGAAGGCCAAACTCTTGTCTTGGGCGGTTTGCGTCAACAGGAGATGAGCAGTTCGATCACAAAAGTTCCTATTTTAGGTGATATGCCGCTTATCGGGGTACTATTCAAACAGGAAGAAACGGAAATCAAAAACAGTGTTCTGACGATCTTTATAACACCACACGTGCTTCAACCTAATAGTCCTGCTCCTGAATGGCCGCAGCTTAATCCTGAAGACCACAAGCTCGTTCCCATTATGGACGAGCCCCAGCGGACCAAACAAAAATGACGCATCGGCCATCGGCAGAAGTATTTGCAAATAATGATTGATAAGATAGAGGCTTAGCTCTTAGGTCTGAGATTTGTGCTGGCTTATGATTTTCTCGGCTCGGTCGTGCCAGGCGGCCGAGCCGTTTTTTACAAAGTACTCGAACGATTCATCATCCACGAGTTCGCCAAGTAGGGTTTTGCGATCGGTAGGATCAGGAATGTCTTTGATGATTTTCTTGCGGAGGGTTTCCAACTCGTTTAAGAACTGACCGTGCTTTTCAGTGAAGACTTGCTCGAGCTTTTTTCTTATGTGGCCGGCGTAAGCAGGATAATCACCTTCGGTACTGATTGCTATCTGCAGGTCGCCGCGTTTGACGATGGCTGGGACGAAGAAATCACAAAGCTGAGGGTCGTCAACAACATTGCATAAGATCTCCAATTCCTGACAGTCCTTGTATATTTGTCTATTAAGTTTTGGTTTGTTTGTTGCGGCGATAGCGAGGATGGCTTTGCCCAGATAATTCTTGGAATATTTAGACCGAATTAGTTCGGCACCGTGGTGAGCGCAGAGATTTGTTAATACATCGTCTACATGCTCTGCTACAACGACGAGCCGAGCGCCTGCGTTGAGCAAGGCTTGTGCTTTTCGTACGGCGACTGCACCACCACCGATTAAGACCACACGTCGGCCGCCAAGTTCGAGAAATATGGGGTATTTGGCCATACCTATTATGTTACCTTGCAGAGCCACATGTATCAATATAGATTTGGGCGAAAGTGGCAAAAACAATTGCCGGGCCAATGCTTAAGTTTTTTGGCCTTGACCATTTTTATTCTGTTTTCAGCACAATTCTGCGTGTTTTTCCGTTCGCAAGTCCACGGCTATATAGTAAACTCTGGCAATTGGCAGTTCGTAGTCTGAGTTAAGATTTTACGGGCCTTACACACATGAGCTTAGTACAGAAATTAAATGCGCCTTTGAGTGAGGAGGATGTGCGGGTATTGAGAGCGGGCGATGAGGTCCTTATCAGCGGCATCGTATACACAGTTCGGGATATGGCGCATAAGAGATTGTGCGAGGCGATAGACTCAGGAGCCGAGTTGCCTTTTGATTTAGAGGGTGCAATTATTTACTTTGTTGGGCCGACACCTGCACGGCCTGGCAGGGTAATCGGTGCGGCTGGGCCTACGACCTCTTCGCGAATGGATGTGTTTAGTCCTAAGCTAATTGCCAGGGGTCTTAAGGCAATGATAGGCAAGGGATATCGAAACGAAGAAGTAAGAGAGGCTTTAAAAAAATATGGAGCTGCGCATCTTTCGGCGATTGGTGGGGCGGGGGCGCTATTGAGCAAACATATCGTTGCAGCGGAAGTGATAGCATACGAAGATTTGGGCACTGAGGCGTTAAGGAAGCTGGAGGTAGTTGACTTTCCGGCAGTTGTGGCCTACGATGCGTGGGGAAAAAGTGTTTATTAGTTCATTGTTCATAGTTCGTAGATAGTATCTATCGTTTGTAGCTCATTGCTCTTAGTCCATTGTTCATTGGTCAAAGCCTCATGAAACAACTACTAAGTAGGCAAGTTTCATAAGTTTGGGAAGCAACAAATGGGATTCAATTTTGAGAAATTGGAATGTTATCAGATGGCAATAGAATTTGTTGACCAGGTTTATTCTTTAACCAATCACTTTCCTAAAGAAGAACTTTTTGGCTTAACAAACCAGTTTAGAAAAGCAGCGGTCTCGATACCCCTAAACATTGCTGAGGGTTCAGCAAAAACTAAGAAAGACTTTAACAGATTCATTGATATGGCACGGGGTTCGGCTTTTGAGTGCATTGCGATCTTGCAGGTTTCTGTAAAGCGGGGCTATGTCAGTCTTGAGAAGTTCAATGAATTACGGGACAGAGTTATTGACATATCGAAAATGCTGAGTGGTCTCAAGCGTTCCTTAGCTCCCGTTACGGCAAATACGGCGTAGCGTACCCTGAACCCTGAACAACGAACCCTGAACAATGAACGAGGAACAACAGGATGAAGGTTGCTTTAGTCGGCCTATTGCAGTCGGGAAAGAGTACGATTCTTTCGGCGTTGAGCGGCAAGGATGTGCCGGCGCCGGGAGCGACGGTGATTGAAGAGGCGATAGTGCCGGTTCCCGACGAAAGACTCGATTGGCTGGCTGAATATTACAAGCCCAAAAAAGTCACACACGCGACGATTGATTGTCTTGACGTTCCAGGATTCAACTTTGCTGATGAGCATGGTAGGGCGGCGGCGCGGAGGCTGATCAATCAGATAAGGACCGTCGATATGCTCGTTCTAATTGTGCGGGCTTTTGAGGATTCGGCGGTGCCGCCCTACGGAGGTAGTGTGGACCCGGTCAGGGATTTGACCGAGCTGCGAACGGAGTTATTGCTCAGCGATCTGGAGCTGGTTACAACGCGAATAGAAAGGCTTGAAAAGCAAGTCACCAAACCCACCAAAACGCAGGCGCATGATAAGGCTGAACTGGCACTACACAAGCGATTGCAGGAGACTATCGAGGCGGAAAAGCCGATAAGCTCAACCATCGAAAATGATGAAGAGCTTGAGATGGTAAAGTCTCTTGGTTTTTTAACGTTGAAGCCGATGGCTGTGGTGGTTAATGTTAGCGAAGATAAATTAGGTGAAAAGTTTAATTTTGGTGATGCTATTGATAGCTCGATACCCGTAACGACGATGTGTGCGAAATTGGAGTATGAGCTGGCACAGTTGGATGCTGAAAGCAGGACAGCTTTTATGGCTGATCTGGGGATTGCTGAGCTGGCAGCGAAGAAGTTTGTCAAGAGCTGCTATGAGGCACTGGGCCTGATTAGCTTTCTGACGGTGGTTTCAGATGAGCTTCGTGCATGGCCTATTGAAAAAGGTACATCTGCGCTTGATGCGGCTGGTAAAATCCATAGCGATATTAAAAGAGGCTTTATACGGGCTGAGACAATGGCGTTTGGGGATTTGAAAGAGCTTGGCGATGAGAAGGCGGTCAAAGCCGCAGGCAAGGTCCGGCTCGAAGGCAAGGATTATATTGTCCAGGATGGTGACATCATTAGTTTCAGGTTCAATGTATAGGCAAATAAAGTTTTGTGGCAAGCTCTGGTAGGATACTTTTACGAAAACTCTTGTTCATGCCCGTAGCGCTGCTCATAGCAGTTGTTATAAGCTCGTGCTCGGATTCAGACCATTCCAGCAGCCCATCTCTTTACACCTACAAGGTTGTTGAAACATATGCACACGATCAACGAGCTTTCACGCAGGGGCTAGTATTTGAAAACGGCATAATGTATGAAGGAACGGGGCTCTACGAGCGTTCAACTTTGCGTAAGGTGGACCACACGACCGGCAATATCCTACAGATTAGAGAGGTTCCAGCTAAATTTTTCGGTGAGGGTATAACCGTTTACGGTGATAAGATTATTCAGTTGACCTACAAATCGGGCGTTGGTTTCGTTTATAACAAGAACGACCTTGAGCTTCTGCGTAAGTTCAGTTATTCGACCGAAGGCTGGGGCATCACCCACGATGGCAATCAACTGATTATTAGTGATGGCACAGCCACATTATACTTTCTAAACCCTGACACATTTGAACAAATCGGCCGTATAGAGGTACGCGACCAAGGCACTCCCGTACGCGGGCTCAACGAATTGGAATATGTCAAAGGTGAAGTCTATGCTAACGTTTGGCCGACTGAGCGCATTGTACGAATCGATCCCAGGACGGGACGGGTGGTCGGCTGGATATATATGGATGGTATTTTGAACATGCTGGGTAAAAGCAGAGAAATCGATGTTCTAAATGGCATCGCTTATGACGCTATCGGCGACCGATTATTTGTGACCGGCAAGTTTTGGCCTAAGCTCTTTGAGATAAAACTTGTATCCTTGAAGTGATAGTTATAGAAAAATTAGAGAAAGTTTAGCCGTCACCCCTGTGGTGACGGTCAATAATTATGGAATAGCTTATGAGAGCATTGATGTTGACTGGTATCCGGCAGATGCAGGTGCGGGATGTGCCTAAGCCAGCTCTGCAAAAAGAGACGGATGTTTTGCTGAAGGTTGAAAAGGTGGGCGTTTGTGGCTCGGACGTACATTACTACGAGACGGGCAGAATTGGCTCGCAGGTTGTTGAGTATCCATTCATAGTTGGCCATGAATGCAGCGCGACGGTCGAGGCTATCGGTAGTAAAGTTGAGCGGGTCAAGGTTGGCCAGCAGGTGGTTGTTGAGCCAGCCGTTTCGTGTCACGAGTGCGACCAGTGCAAACAAGGCAGGGAAAATACGTGTTTTAATTTGCGGTTCCTGGGCACGCCGGGCCAGGGAAATGGGTGCCTTTGTGAATATATTGTCATGCCGCAGGAGAATTGCTTCCCAGTAAATGGCGCGCTAACACTTGAGCAAGGTGTCCTTTGTGAGCCATTTACAATAGCAGTTTATTCTGTTGAGCAATCACAGGTTTTTCGAAATGCAAAGGTCGTGATTCTGGGTTCCGGGCCAATAGGACTAAGCTGTATGGCTGCGGCAAAGGCTGAGGGCGTTGAGTATATATATATGACTGATAAGTTGGATTATCGTGTCCAAATTGCCCAAAAAAATGGGGCCATCTGGGCTGGCAATCCCCAAAGGGAGGATGTTGTAAAGGCGATCATACAGCGGGAACCGCTGGGTATGGATATTGTTTACGAATGTGCTGGCCAGCAGGAAACGCTCGATGAAGCTGTTGAACTGCTAAAGCCGGGAGGCAGGCTGATGCTAATTGGCATTCCGCGTGTCGAGCGGGTCTCATTTCTTATTGATAAGCTTCGCAGAAAGGAGCTAACGATCATAAACGTCAGGCGGCAGAATAAGTGCACCCAGACTGCGATAGACCTGATAGCCTCCGGCAGGGCCAAGGTTGATTTTATGATAACACACCGATTTGAATTGGAACATGCGCAGGAAGCCTTTGATATGGTTGCCGGTTATCGCGATGGCGTTGTTAAAGCATTGGTCGAATTATAGACAAGGTAGCCGCGGCAATCCCTAAGCGCTCAACGCTATATGGATTTTTCTTGAAAATCACGCTCTAATAGTGTAAATTTCTCATTATCATTCGAGCGAGAACATCTTGGATTTGCGCTGCTCAATAATGGCTTTGTGACGGTGCACAGAAAACGATGACTGGCCCTAGTTTTTAAAGGGGTAAGGCATGAAAGGAGTCCGTATGGAAACCGAAAAGCAAAGGCAGGTTTGGATCCCCATCAAGTTTTCGGAAAAATGGGTGGAGGCCCCGACAGCAAAGTTTGAAGATTTGGCACCAAGTTGGTACAAGAGAAGAGAAAACCTAACCGAAGGGGACGATGACTATAAGGAGTTTTTGGAGCGACTGAAGAGAGAGCATGCTATCGAAACGGGGATTGTAGAAAAACTTTATGATTTGAGTGAAGGGATCACGCAAACATTCATTAAGGAAGGCTTCGTCGAAGCTTATATTGGACACGACGACACAAATATTGAACCAAGGCAGTTGATGGCATATCTTAACGATCATTTTAAGGCACTAGATTTCGTTTTTGCAGTCGTTCAGAACAATCGGGAGTTGACAAATAGTTTTATCAAAGAATTGCATGCCATGTTAACGAAACACCAGAAGACGACGCCTGCAGTAGATAGCCTTGGCGAAGAAATTCAGATGGAACTAAAGAAGGGCGAGTTCAAAAAATACCCCAACAATCCACGGAGAGAGGATGGGACACTGTACCTATATTGCCCTCCAGAACAAGTAGAGTCGGAGATGGAGAAGCTACTTAGTATCTACGAGGAAAGGGTTGAAAACACGAATCCCATAGTCGTCTCGGCTTGGTTTCACCATGCCTTTACCCAAATCCATCCATTTCAAGATGGGAATGGAAGAATGGCGAGACTACTATCTAGTTTGATATGGATCAAAGCGGGACTTTTCCCTTTGACGGTTAAACGAGCTGAGAAGAGCAATTATATCAGGGCTTTAGAAAAAGCTGATGTGGATGACCCAAGCAAGTTGGTTGCCTTTTTCAGTGAAGCGCAGAGTAAGTGCATTGACGGTTTTCTCAATTACAAAAAGGAAATCAAGCCAAGAGAGACTCTTGCAGAAGTTGCCGCAGTGTTTGGTCAGAAGGTAAACGATTTAAGGAGGAAACAAGAAGAAGATAGGTGGAGGTTGCTGGTCGAAAACAGAACGAGTTTATACAATGAAGCTTATCGAGTTTGCGGTGTGTTAAAAGATGAGTTGGAGAAAGCACTACCGGTGGAAGATATAAAGATTTGGCTAAAAAGTGTACCACCTGAAGATGGGGAGGCACATTGGTATGCTAAGCAAATTATTGATTATGCATCGAGCCATGATTATTATTTTAATAGATCGCTCCCTAGGTGTTGGTTCCGGTTTACGTTCCAAATAGCTAAGGAGAAACGGTATGACTTGATAGTCACTATTCATCATTCAAGTTATGATGACTCGGTAATGGCTATAGGTGCGTTTCTGGAGTTTTTTGGCGAGAAGGATATTGATGATGTAGAGCATACGGATTATGCTAGTTCAATACCAATAAATATGGAACCATACAAAATTTCATTGGAGAGTATTACGCCAAAGCTGCTGCAGAACGTTGAGAGTTATATTCGGGATGTTGTGAAAATTGGATTGACAGTGATAACCAATGAAATCAGATAATCCTCTTATCTATCCTGCAATCCGGAGAAAAAAATGAAGGATCGTTGGATGTAATTGCCATAGAGGCAGGCTTTTCAAATGATAATTGATAATTTTTCTGATTGCCGCATTTTTGTTCTCTGTTCTTTAGATTCTACGAAGGATGAGGGCACTAAAATAAAAGAATTTCGAAGGTTCGGTGGGCTGAAGCTTGCCCGCCTATGGCGGTGCCTACGCTACCTGGCTTTGATGGGTGCACAGAAAATGGTGGCCGTTTTGAATAAAACTAAAAATGAACAATAAAAAAATGACAAGGTGGGGTGTTGGTCCAAAGTTTGCCATAATTTCATTGATTTTTGCTGCAATTGTATTTGCTATTCAAACTATTGTATTTCCTGAACTGAAATTTGTTATTTATACAAGATTAATCAATGTTATAGTTGGCATCTCTTTAATTGTGGTTGGATTAATTATCTTTCTTATTCCTGCGTTCACGATCGATAGATACTTTTATGAAAGCAAGTTATACAAAAAAGGAGTTTATGCATATTTACGACATCCTATATATGCTTCGTGGATCTCCTTTATTGTGCCTGGTATCGTAATATTAAGAGGTTCAATTTTAGGCATAACAATTCCAATTTTTATGTACATTGTTTTCCGTACATTGATACCTATTGAAGAAAAATATTTAATAGAAAAGTTTGGTGATGAGTATTTTGAATATAAATCAAACGTATGGGCTGTATTTCCAAAATTATGGTGAAAATAAAGATATATGTTAACAAATCACACCAGTTTATTATGATCATTGTTCGGTGGGCTGACTCGTGCTACGTAGCGAAGTGCTACTTCGCAGAGTAGTAAGGCCACCCTACATGACTAATGGCAATTACAGGTAATTTGGCAATAACCGTTAATGCAAAAGGAGAGTATTATGGACTTGATTGTCGAACGTGTGAATGTGTGGGCCGCAACTATTAGAGACGAAGTCGGTGGCTTATCGCATCTACTCACCGGCCTGCGGGAGGCCGGTGCTGACCTTGATTTCATCATCGCAAGGCGAGCAGCGGAAAAGCCCGGCACAGGTGTTGTGTTTGTCACCCCGCTACGTGGTGATAGGGAGGTCGCCGCCGCTGCGGAGTTAGGCTTTAACGTCACGAATAGCGTCCAGTCGGTACGCGTCGAGGGAGAGAACAAACCTGGCGTCGCAGCCGAATTAACGGAAAAGCTCGCCGCAGCGGGGATCAGTCTTCGAGGACTCTCGGTGGCTGTGATCGGGGCAAGGTTCATCCTCTACATCGGCTTGGACACCGCCGAAGATGCCGTAAAGGCTGCCGACATCCTCCAGAAAACATAGAACGGCGAGGAGTTAGTTTCTGGGATGGGCACCGCCAAAGGCGGGCAAGCTTGCTACTCTGCGAAGTGCCTACTCCGCCGTAGTAAACACGGCTACAAAGCCCGGGAGCTCCCTGCTCTGCGAAGCATAGCTGCTACGGAGAATGGATGACCCACTTTTTATTGGCCGAAACAATACGACTGCTCGGCTACGCCAAGAAGGCGTTTTCCCTTGTTCCCGTTCGCGGACAAGATTAAAATCCGCCTTTATGAAAAAGGCAAGTATTGTTACTATTGGCAATGAGGTTCTAAGCGGCCGGACGGTTGATACAAATGCTGCGACTCTGGGCAGAGAACTTTTATCAATCGGCATACCTGTTGTTAGTTGTTACACAATCGGGGATGATGTAGATGCGATAGTAAGGTCGCTAAATCTGGCATGTAGTGTTGCTGATATTGTATTGGTAACCGGCGGACTCGGTCCTACCGATGATGATGTAACACGTGAGGCGTTTGCGAAATTCCTTGGTGTCAAATTGCAGCTACAAAATGAGCTTTTGTACGCTATCGAGGAATTTTTTGCTCGTCGAGAACGACGGATGCCAGCGAGAAATAAATGCCAGGCTTATATACCGGTGGGTGCAAATGCTCTTTTCAACAATATTGGCACGGCTCCTGGCATAATGGCAATAGCCGGCGACAAGCTGCTTATTGCTATGCCGGGCGTTCCGAGAGAAATGGAACTGATGTTTATGGAATCAGTCCTTCCAGAGTTACGGCGATTTGCATCCGGACAGGCGATAATTTCAAAGATGCTGAGGTGTTTTGGGGCAGGTGAGTCGGCAATAGCTGAAATGTTAGGCTCTATCATGCAGCGCGGCAGGAATCCCCTTGTTAATTGTACGGCTAAATGCGGTATTATTACCCTGGAGATTGTCGCCACAGCAGCAAACGAAAATGAAGCACAGGCCATGGTCGAGAAAGACGAGAAGTTGATACGGACCAAGCTTGGAAGACTGGTCTACGGCGTTGGGGACCAGTCCCTTGCTGAGGTTGTAGGTGGCCAGTTAGCTCGGCAGGGCAAGACATTGGCTGTAGCGGAGTCGTGCACGGGCGGCACTTTGGCTAAGCTGCTAACGGATATTCCAGGAGCGAGTAGATATTTTACGTGTGGGTGGTTTACATATAGCAACAATGCTAAAATTAGTGAGCTTGGAGTAGAGCCCAAATTGATAGATGAGTATGGTGCGGTTAGCTCAGAGGTTGCCAGCGCGATGGCCGAGGGTGCAAGAAGCAGAGCCGGAACAGATTTTGCAATTGCTATAACGGGCATAGCTGGTCCAACCGGCGCAACCGAACAAAAACCTGTGGGTCTTGTATATATTAGTGTTAGCAGCAAGGGCGGATTGCAAGCAAAGCGTTACGTCATGTCTGGCGACCGTGATTTAGTGAGAATTCGAGCAGCGCTAACGGCATTGGATGTGCTACGGCTGGAATTGCAGGTTTGACTTATACACGGATTCATGCTATAATAAGGATGCAAGACGTGACCTAAAGTTTGAGGTTTGTATGGCCAGAAAGCGCAGACATTTAGGAGAAATACTGTTCAAAGCCGGGCTTGTTGAGAAGCAAGCGCTTATCAATGCAATCAAAACAGCGAAAAAGAACAATAAGCGTCTTGGCCAGGTTCTGATCGAACTTGGGCTGATAGATGAAGAGACCTTGACCAAGGCGCTTGCGAAACAGTTTGGGTTAAAATACGTCGATTTAGACCGGATTTCCATTCCATCCAACGCTGGTAGTATCATTCCTGAGGAGCTTATAAAAAGGCATAATATTCTGCCGCTTAACATGAACAATGGTAAGCTGAGAGTGGTAATCAGCGATCCGATGGACCTTGATATGCGGGACACGCTCCGACTTCGCTTAAACGCTGAACTTGAGTGCTATCTTGCGAATCCCAAGAAGATTAGCTCCTATATTCAGGAGTCGCTGGTTACCGTGAGTAAGCAAGATGACGACAGACTAAGACATAGCATAGATGCGACCGCAGCGGAACTTGCTGAAGTAGGTAGTGAACTGCAAGCGGAAGCTTTGCGAGCTCAGGCAGCTGGGGAAGATGATGAAGGTCCTATCATTCGATTGGTAAATTTGATAATTGATACCGCTTATCATATGCGGGCCAGTGACATCCATATCGAGCCGATGGCGGACCGAGTGCGTGTCAGATACAGGGTCGATGGTGTTTGCCTGGAGAAGGATAATACTCCGAAGAACATGCAGGCGCCGCTGATCGCACGTTTGAAGATTCTGTCAGGCATGGATATGGCTGAGAAACGACTGCCGCAGGATGGTCGTATTAAACGCGAGATAGCTGGGCAGGATATAGACTTTCGTGTGTCGGCGTTGCCCGGCAACCACGGTGAAAGCGTGGTGTTGCGTATTCTGCGTCCGGATGCGGTTAATATAGGCATTGAGTCTTTGGGATTCGAACATGATAACTACGAACTGTTTCAGAAGATAATCAAACGACCTAACGGCATCTTTTTAGTTACAGGGCCTACCGGTAGCGGCAAGACCACGACGCTGTACGCTGCACTGCAGGAACTTAATAAGCCGGACAAGAAAATAATCACGGCTGAAGACCCTGTTGAATACAACTTTGATGGGATGAACCAGTGTCAGGTCAGGGATGACATTGGGTTGACGTTTGAGCGCATTCTTCGATCGATGCTGCGACAGGCTCCAAATATCATACTCATCGGTGAGATTCGAGATAGCGCGGTGTCGGACATAGCGATTCAAGCGGCGCTTACAGGACACTTGGTTTTCAGCACATTACACACTAATGATGCGAGCAGCGCAATAACGCGTCTTATTGATATGGGTGTTAAGCCGTTTCTTGTTGCCAGCTCAATACAAGCTATTATGGCGCAGCGACTTGTGAGGGTGATTTGCAAGAAGTGTAAAGAGGTTGATCCGAATCCAGACCCTCAAGATCTGCGATTGCTTGACATTACGCCTGAAGATGTAGAGAAGTATCCTATGTACAAAGGAGCTGGTTGCAGTCAGTGCCAAAATACGGGCTTCAAGGGCAGAATCGGTATATTTGAGATGATAGAAATGAACAATGAATTGCGAGAGTTGGCCTTTAGAAAAGCAACGGCTGGTGAAATAAGAAAAGCAGCTAAAGCCAGCGGTATGCGGACACTGATGGAGGATGGTAAGCTCAAGATATTCAAGGGGACAACGACACCCGCTGAGGTAGCGAGGATCACTCAAACGGAAGGTGTAGTTGTAGATTGAACATGAATGATTATTAATCGGGGACTTTGAGATGGCAACGGTTAATATGGACAGACTGCTGCAGGCGTGCTTTACACAGGGGGGCTCAGATATACACCTTGTCGTTGGGCGGTCACCCGTGCTTCGAATAGACGGACGATTGCGATCGCTGGAGACAAAGGTTCTTGAGCCGGATGATACTACGGCCCTGATGAAGAGTATCACGCCGGATAGAAACCAGCAGGAGCTTCAAGAAGAAGGTGGGACGGATTTTGGGTTTGCATTCGGCGAGCAGGGCCGGTTTCGCGTGTCTATCTTTCGGCAAAAAGGGAATATATCATTGGTTTTACGTCTTATACCCTCGAAGATCATGACTTTTGAGGAGATAGGATTGCCAAAGATTTGTGCTGCTTTGTGCCGCAGACCAAGAGGGATGTTTTTGGTTACGGGCCCAACCGGATGTGGAAAGACGACCACTTTAGCTTGTATGGTAAACTATATTAACGAAAACTTTGACCGCCATATTATAACCGTTGAGGAACCGATAGAGTATTATCATACGCATAAAAAATCTATTATTAACCAGCGAGAAGTTGGTGTTGATGTACCGAGCTTTGGCGAGGCGTTAAGACGTGTTCTGAGAATGGATCCCGATGTGATTTTGGTAGGCGAATTGCGGGACCTCGAAACAATTGAATCTGCCGTCAGGGCCGCTGAAACCGGCCACCTGGTCTTTAGCACAGTTCATACAACGAGCGCTGCAGGAACGATTACCAGATTGATAGACGTTTTTCCCGTAGACCAGCAAGAGCAGATACGTATTCAGTTGAGCAGCAATCTGATAGCAGTTCTCAGCCAAGCCTTGTGCCCGTTAGCCACCGGTAGAGGGAGAGTTGCCGCATACGAATTCATGGTTGTAACGCCAGCCATAGCCAATCTTATCCGCGAGAACAAGACTTATCGAATCGATTCGAGCATCCAGACGGGCAGGAAGCTGGGGATGCAGCTTCTTGATGAACACCTTTGGCAGCTCTACGACATAGGTAAGATTACTCTGGATGAGATGATTGACAAGAGCCGGCAGCCAGGAGCTTTGCAGGAAAAGGCTGTTGCGAAGATGAATGCAGCTAAGGGCAAGACAGGAAGAAAGAAAAAGGAAGCTGCAGCTAAAGAGATGGAGGATATGGGACCGATTCTGAGAACGTGATTAGTTGTGCTTATGTGCTACAACTGGCTGCGTAGAGGGTGTTCTGGGGGCTTTGGGCGTTTGATTCACTCCATTTGTGTGTAATCGGAGTGTGTGATAAGCTTGATGTTATCGGTATAGGCTGTCTTATAAATTAAGTGTCCAATTTGTAATTTGTTGTACAAAAACGTTTTAATGTCGTATAATAAAATAGGCATGAGGTAAGACTTGTTTTAGGGGAAACTTATATGGCCAAGACCAAAATAGCGGAAAAACTTCCTCCTATCGAGCAACTGCGAGGCAGACCGCTCGGTCGGATATTGATGAAGATGGGGTTGTTGAGCCGTGATAGGGTGCATGAATGCCTGAAAGTTCAGAGCCAGCGGAATGGGAGCGTGCGGATAGGACAGATCTTCGTGGAACTGGGATTGGTGGGTGAAAATGAGTTGCGTATCGCACTGGCGGCTCAGCGAGGTATGGAATATGTGAACATAGACGGGCTGGAAATACCTCCTGATATAATCGAAAAGGTTCCCGCACAGATGGCCAAGACATACCATATAGTTCCTATTGAGTATGACAAGAAGCGGAACCAGCTCACTGTAGCACTGGATAATACAGATAACTTCAGAGCGACTGACGACCTGAGTACCCTGATGGATTTTAAGGTCATTGCGAAGATAACTGATCCGAGTGCTTTAGAGAGCACTTTGACCAAATACTACGAAACGCAGGATGAGAACATCACCGAGCTTATAGGTGAGATACAGGCAGATACTTTTTTAGCGGAATTCGAGGGTAGAAATCAAAGTATTGACCTTGATGAACTGAAAGAGCTGTCGGAGTCAAATCCCGTCAAGAAGTTGCTGAATCTGGTACTTCTGCAGGCGATACGGGATAAGGCATCGGATATCCATTTCGAGCCGTTCGAAAATGAGTACAAGATGCGATATCGTATTGATGGTGTTTTGTATGAAATGATTCCGCCACCGAAATACATTGCGGCTGCACTGAGCTCGCGTATCAAGGTTATGGCTGACCTGGATATAGCTGAACGTCGTCTGCCACAGGATGGGCGAATATCACTGACTGTCCAAGGCAATCCGATTGATCTGCGTGTGAGCGTACTGCCGACGATGTTCGGAGAGAGTGTTGTCCTGCGTATATTGGACAGGTCTCAGGTCAGCTTTGATCTGGAAAAGCTGGGATTGCGGCGGGATGATGTGGCATTGGTGCGTCAGTTGATTCACAAACCTAATGGCATCATAATCGTCACTGGGCCAACAGGGTGCGGCAAGACCACGACGCTTTACGCGGCGCTTAGTGAATTAAATGACATTGAGACGAAAATAATTACGACAGAGGACCCTGTAGAGTACGACATCGATGGCTTGATTCAGGTTCAAATGAAACCGGATATAGGCCTTACATTCGCGCGTTGCTTGCGTTCGATTCTACGTCAGGACCCGGATATCATACTTGTTGGTGAGATTCGTGACCTTGAGACGGCGGAGATTGCGGCGCAGGCGTCGCTGACTGGTCACGTAGTGTTTACAACTTTGCACACGAATGATGCCCCGAGTTCTATCGCTCGAATTCTGGATCTGGGGGTGGAGCCATTCCTTGTGACTGCTACGCTTGAAGGCATCGTTGCTCAGCGATTAGTCAGAAGAATATGTGAGAATTGCAAGACGCAATTCGAGCCGGATGAGACACAATTGCGTGAATTGGGTATTACAGAAGACGACATCAAGGGCAAGAAGTTCTACTATGGACGAGGTTGTGATAAATGCAACAGCACCGGCTACAAGGGCAGAATAGGTGTTTTTGAGATTATGACGTTCAACGATGAGATGCGCGAATTGGTAATGAATCGTGCGTCGACGAATGTTCTGCGTGCCGCAGCCCAAAAGACTGGAATGAGGCTGCTGCGTGATAACGGCTTAGCTGCAATTTATGACGGTATTACCACCATCGATGAGGTAGTCAAAGAAACAATCATTGAAGGATAATGTTAGCGTTCTGTGATAATTTAATTGAATGACCCGTCAGGAGAGATTGATGTCACGTGGAAGAAAAACTGGTGTGCGAATTGTAAGCGATCTCTCATTCATTGGATAGACGTTTCGTCTGCGATTGGCGTGACAGGGAGACGCTATCTGAATGGTTCGGCAGGCTTGACGTTATAGTTTGCCAAAACACTCGTCAGGGAGCATTAGTTGATATTTTTGTGTGATTTTTAATGAAAGTGCTAAGTTCAATTTGAGGTAGGTCAAAATGCCTGTTTTTCAGTATACAGCACTGGACTCACAGGGGTTGGAAATAAAGAATGAGGTTGAAGCCCTCAGTGAGAAGGAGGCGATAAGCAAGATACGGAACATGGGATATTTCCCGACGAAGGTTCGCTCGCGAGCTGCAGGAAAGGCAGCGGTTAAAGCTGCTGCGAAACCGAAACGCAGGCGAGGTGCCGGCGGCAAGGTCAAGGTTAAATATTTAACACAGTTTGCCAGACAACTTTCTACGCTTCAGGATGCGGGTTTGCCTATTTTGCGTTCGTTGCGTATCTTACAAGAACACCAGAAATCGGGAACGTTCAAGAGGGTCATCGGTTACGTCGCCGATGATATTGAAGGAGGTTCAACACTATCAGAGGCGATGGCCAAGTCCCCAAGAACTTTTGATCGGTTATTTGTGAACATGGTGGCGGCTGGCGAGGCCGGCGGTGTGCTGGACTTGATCCTGGCACGTGTGGCTGACTTCAAAGAAAGTGCCATGAAGCTCAAGTCTCGTGTCAAAAGCGCGATGATATATCCGCTTGTTGTTTTGAGCGCGGCGTTTCTCATTCTTCTTGGGTTAATGAAGTTTGTGATACCACAGTTTGAGACTGTGCTTACAGAGATGCTTCAAGGTCAGGAGTTGAACAGAATGACCAGGACGGTACTGGGGATAAGCAGTTGGATCGCGTACGGACCAGATTGGGCGCCCGAGATTTATGGTGTACGGATAGGGGGTTGGGCGGTTTTGTTGGCGATGCCGTTTCTGATTGTTTTTCTGATTAGAGGTGCCAAGCAGTTTCGCCCTGGCAGGTTAGTTCTGGATACTATCAAGTTGAGATTGCCGGTCATGGGTCAGTTAACAAATAAGGTTGCTATTACAAGATGGACGAGAACGCTTGGGACGCTTATCAGTGCCGGTGTTCCGATACTGGATGCGCTGAATGTTACACGTGAGACAGCGGGCAACGAGGTTTACGCCAACATGTTAGCGAGTGTTCACAATTCGATCCGGCAGGGCGACACGTTCGCAGGTCCGTTGCGGCAGTCAAAGACGGTGGATTTGATCGTATCTAATATGGTTGCGGTAGGTGAGGAAACCGGTGATCTGGACAAGATGCTACTGAAGGTAGCGGACAACTACGACGAGCAGGTGGAGGTGCTGGTAGGGTCGATGATGTCACTTCTTGAGCCGATCATGATTCTTGGGCTGGGCAGCGTTGTAATGCTCATTGTTATGTCAGTGTTTTTACCGATGATCCAGGTTATTTCAGGGTTAAGCTCCACTGCGAGTTAAAAAACTAACGTTTAGTACAAGGAGAAGAAAATGAATCCAATTATCAACAAATCCAAAAGCAAGGGGGCATTTACGATTGTCGAATTGCTGACGGTGATGAGCATCATTGTGATTCTCATAGGCCTTCTTCTGCCATCGCTGAATAAGGTCAGGCGATATGCAAGGATGGTGAGGCAGAAGGCTCAGTTCCACAGCATCGAGGCAGCCATGGAGTTGTTTTTAAATGAGAATGATGATTATCCCACGTCGAGCGCATTGGATGGGTCAACCACTGGCGGTGGTGTACCATACTGCGGTGCGATGAAGCTTAGCGAAGCTATGATGGGGCAAGATATGCTTGGTTTTCACCCGGATTCGCGTTTTCGAAGAGACGGTACGATAGATGGCACAGCAGCAACTCAGCTATATGGGCTTTCTGAGGGTGATCCGCGTTATGTCGACAACTTATTGGCAAGAAAAGGGCCGTATTTGCAGCTTGAGAATGCAAGTGCGTACGAGTTAGGGGATCTGTATGATGATACAGGTTCTCTTCCCGGTGATATGTTCGTGTTGTGTGATGTGTATGCGCGAGTGAGAAATCTTGGTCCCGAAGGCGAATCAAAGGTTGGTATGCCCATACTATACTATAAGGCAAATACATCAAGCAGCCTGCATGATGCGACGATTGCATCGACGCGTACAGATGATATGGGTAACATATATAATTATTGGGACAACCAAGACTTGATTCTCTTGCAAAAGCCAGGTGATACGAGTGGAACCGATCATAGGCTTGCAGATCCAGAGCGGTTCTATAAGAATACCAGGAACGACAAGATTACAACAACATCGAGACCTTACAGAGTGGAGTCTTACATTCTCATTTCCGCCGGTTTTGATGGAGAGTATGGGACGTCTGACGATGTGTGCAATTTTGACTGGAAGTATCAGTAGCTGCAGCGCCGAGGGCAGTTAATAGGATGAATTAATTAAGTGTGTGTCAGCGTTTTGGTTGTGATTTATGGGTAATAGTTGCTGCGAGTTGAACAATTCTTAAAGTGGTTTTGAGCATAGCGGTTGGATAAAGGGTATTGCATCGGTGCTGAACGGTTTGACTGCTGGATTAGCAATATTAACGAGAGAATTTTTGAAAGAGGATGGCTGTGGCGCGTAAGAGGACAGGCTTAACAATTATGGAGTTGATAACGGTCATTGCGATAATTGCGCTATTAGTTGGGTTGCTGATACCTGCTTTGAATTCGGTGCGCAATGTCGCGAAAGGGACGAAGCAAAAAGCGCAGTTTACTACGATTGAACTGGCTCTTGCTGCGTTCAAGAATGACTATGGTGATTATCCGCCGTCGGAATGGTGGGCACCTCCACCGGCAGCAACGGGTCTACGTGATTACTGCGGTGCACAGAAACTTGCTGAGGCGCTTCTTGGCTGGGATCTGATGGGATTTCACCCCGACTCGGACTGGCGGGCTGATGGAATGAATGGAAAATCATATTGGGTAGGTGGGGTGGAATATGCAGCCGGTTCTTACTTTTTCTATAATCCCGACAGCGGAATCGATATGAGTAAGAGAAAAGGACCTTACCTTGAGCTGGCGACCACAAGTGCTTTTACACTGGCCGAGCTGTTTGGCGTTGGTCTAACTGATCCACTTCGGGGCGACAGATATGTGATTTGTGATTCCTTTGGCATTAAAAAGATCAATCTTGCAAATGGCGAGTCGGCAACGGCTGGCACGCCAATTCTTTATTATAGAGCGAATACATCCAGTAAAAATATGGTTAATGATCCTACCGCGTTTGAACAGAATATCTACAATGTTCGAGATAACGCTCCTCTTGTGGGGCTTGGTAGGGTCAAGGATAGCGAGCAACACCCTCTTGTTGATCCGGCTGTTTTCTATTCGTCAGAAGGCGGCGTAATCGACCCAAAAGTGACGGCAAGACCGTGGCCTTATCGACCTGGCTCATACATACTAATCTCAGCAGGCCCGGACGGTTTCTACGGGACGGGCGACGATATCCGCAATTTTTAGCAATTAAGCTGCTACCCTCATTTCACAGAGCAAGCTTATGACTATGAAAAGTCATAGAGGTAAATACGGCCTGACACTTGTGGAGATGCTGGTTGTCTTGGCGATTATTGTAATTCTGGCTGCGATTGTAGCGAGTGTTGCATCTCGAATTAACAACCAGGGCAAAGAAAGACTTGCTAAAAGTACTATTGAGATTCTATGTACTGCTTTGGAGCAATTTCATGATTACGAATATAGCTATTCGGGATCATATTTAGGTTTCGATTTTCCCTTGGACTGCAACGATTTTTCGGCTGATGTGCTTCAAAGCACATTACGGGACGCTTTGGGAGCAGGTGGTGTCACGATTACCGGAGGTGTTCACGAGCCGAGTTATTCGGGAAGCGAAGCATTGTATTTCTTTTTGAGCATGGTTCCGCAGTGCAAGCAGATTCTGGATAGGATTGATAGGTCTTTAGTAACCAGTGAAGATTCGAATGGCAATAGATTGAAAATTGTAATTGACGGTAGAGAGTATCCTTTATTTAGGGTTGTGGACCCTTGGCCTGTGAAGGGTCAAAAAAGCAGGGTGGGCACGGTGCTGCAATATGACTATTACGATGAGAAGGTTGTTCCTCCTAACCTTGCTGAGGTGAGGAGTTTTCCAGTGCTTCGTTCAGCCGGTCCGGATGGTAAATTTGGCACGAGTGATGATATAAGCAGCAAGTGAGAGAATAAATAATTTTATTCTACACAGTTGCTGCTATCCATGGCGATGAAAGCAATAAAGGCACAACAAGGTCTTACACTAATAGAGATGACGGTTGTCATTGCGGTGATCGTTCTGCTTGTGGGTCTGGGGCTGCCGGCGGTACGGGCGTTTTTTAGTGCGTTTGAATCTGAAGGTGCTGCCAAGAGTATGATAAGCGCAGCGTTGACGTCGGCGCGTGCTATAGCAGCGAAGAATCAGCGATACGCGGGCATTAGATTTCAGACAGATCTGCATGGGCGGCAGTACATGGTCTTGGTAATTCAAGAACCCGACATGCTGGCGTGGGGCTTTTGCGCGGCCAAGGGTGCTAAGCCGGTAAAACTGCCGGAGTCGATAGGAGTAACGGATTTTACAATTGTGACCAGTCGAAACACGGTTAATCCTATAAACTCTCAGGAGATTAGGCTTGATGATCCTGCACTTGGAGGGGATGGTCTTATTAACGAACCTTTTGAGGTCATAGACACAACTACATTTTCTATCGTTTTCTCTCCGAGTGGGAAGCTCGTGGTTCATGGCGTCCAGGTCAGAAATAGAGATGGTTATGTTGATAGTGCTTCCAATAGGGGTATTAGCAGTGACGATATTTTCAATAAAAAGGCCCAAGTGGATGCAGGGATCGGAATGTTTTATCAGGATGATTATTTTGGTGCTTCCTGGAGCATGTATTCGAACCTCGGGTTAGGGCCGGAGCCGAGCCGAAAGAGTTTTGTTGTTTATAAAAAAGACAAATTCGAGCAGGCCTACGAAAAGGGAAGTGCCTGGTCGGATTATCTTGTGATGTTGACCAATGAAATAGCTTATGTCAGTCCTCATACAGGGACACTGATATCAACGGATTGATTAACTTATGATAGGCAGGCTACAACATAATGGTTTTTCTCTCATGGAGACGTTGTTGGCGGTTGGTGCGCTTGCGATCGGGCTGCTCTTTGTAGGTGGGACATTTCTTACAGGTATTCACTTTTCCATTATTTCGACTGAGCGGACTATCGCTGCAGTAGCGGCTGAGGAGGCCTTTGCAAAGATAAGACTGTATGGTATTGACTTCAATGATCCAGATCTGACAACCGATCAGCTTACAGTTTTTAAAGCGCCAACACTCATCCCAGACAATGAGCTTATGTATCCTTCAGACGCGGCGCCCATGTCGCAGAAACAGTACTGCTGGGCTGCTCTTTGCAGGCGGATCAGCCAGGATAGCAGACTCATACAGGTGACTGTTCTTATCAGTAGAAAAGCTGGCAGCAGCACACAATACTGGTGCAGGCAAAGTTCGAGTGGTTGGCCTGGGCTCGAGCAGATTTCCTTGCCTTGGCCGATTCTTGTGAGTGTTACGCGAGACGCAGCACACAATGCGAATGAGCTCTCGATAAGTGATGCTGTAGCGTCTGATGGCGTTGATGAGAGGACTTTCATTAATGATGGTAGCATAATAATAGATAACATGACAGGCCAGATATACCGTGTTCTGGAACGACGTGCGGATCAGCCCGACAGGATTGTACTTGACAGGCCGTGGCAGGGGGGGATCACGGATGGTTGGGTATGGGTAGTTTCGCCGCCGGTTGGCAGGGGTAGTAATCCGTGCATAGCAGTCTATCAGAGGGTAATCAGATTTTAGATGCGCAGAATGAGAAGGGCGTTTACTCTAATCGAGCTTATCGTGGCGATGGGGATACTGGCAATGATGTTTTCCTTTGCCAGTGTGATTTTTAAGGTGAGCATAGATTCTCATCGCACGGCTATCGCCAATGCTGAGATTATGCAGAAGTTGCGGACTATTACAGACCAACTTGATGCGGACTTGAGGGGTCTGTGCAAGGATGGCGAGATTTTTGTAACGTGGACGGCCAGCTATGATAACGACCTCGGTAGATATGTCAGGTTCGATCGGATTATGTTTTTCTCTAGCGGCGACTTTCAGTCCTATGGGACCAGTCCAATGGTTCGCGGCAATGTTGCAAGAATATGCTATATGCTGGCAAAGAATGCAGAAGGAAAAAGAGCAAGCGAATTTACCGACTTAAGCGCAACTGCACGAGGGCAGCAACAAAGACAGCAGGACCGGAGAGAACGAGTACTTGCGAGGACGCAGCATATATTGACTGCTGAGACGGACCCTGAGTTCGTTGATTTTCTAAGTCCTGTGACCACCACGCGAAGTAATGAAGAATGGTTTCAGTGGAACAACGTACGCGAATATGAAATCACTTCATTGGAGGGATGGAAGTATATACCCTGGGATGAACTGGCAAGTGAGCCAAATGCGCCGATTAAACGAAATATACTTTCTGTTATCACCGATATTGTTATCAAAGACGTCGGTGCTGACCACGTCCCAGTAAGTGCAAAGGTAAGAGGAGCAACCGTGGATACGAGGGACCCGGATTCGTTACACATGCTGCTATGTGAGGGTGTCGGTGAGTTTAAGGTTCAGGGCTGGTACGATGCCGAGCAACGATGGGTACCTGAGGTTGACCCAAATGGTGATGGCAGTTTGGCGGATAGCGATTTCTGGCTGGATTCATCGGGCGAGAGACTTGATCCTGAAGCTGTTCCGGGTGTGTTGTACCCTTATCCTCCTTACGGAGGAGTGAGTATACACGATATAAACTATGACCCAAACGAGGTTGACCGGGCGCATTTTGATGCAATTCCGGGGCTTGGGCGTGCGCTTAAGTTCACTTTTACGTTGTATGACTCAAAAGGAATTATAGAGGGGAGAAGGATATTTACGCATATCGTTTACTTAGGTGATTGATCGTTGTTATGGAAGCGGAGCAAAAGAAATTTTGTCAGCGAGTTAGCCTTGCGGGTTCAGCTCTTATTTTGACCGTGGTTTTGACCAGTTTGTTGGCCATTGTTGGTGTTCTGTTTGTAATGATGTCTCGCATCGATAAAATGGCCACGACAGCGACATCTGAGAACAGGGAACTTAGTTTTGCGGTCGATACTATACTGGCGAGGATATGCGAGGAGCTGGCTTTGGATGTTCCTGGAGCGGATGATCCGAATCAAGAATACTACGACTATCCGGATGCGAATAATGTGTGGCTGGCGAGTCTTGAGCCATACAAATCGGGGGATGATTATTTCTGGGGGCAGATAAGCGATGTTACAGGTCTTCTCGGCTCCAAGGAGTGGGGCACGAATGATATATTGATAAGTAATTCAGACCCGAACAACTGTTTCAAAGCAATAGTCCCAGAGCGTAAAGCAGTATCGTTGGGCTCCTCCGGAGAGCTACTGGAACAGCTTGCCGATGCTGATGGTGACGGTGTGGCGGATTCAAAATGGATCGAGCTTAGTGATGTGACTTCGAGCAAAGGTAAGCCTATTTACGCGGCAGTGCGAGTTGTTGACAACGGTGGAATGCTAAATGTCAACACCGGCTATAAGTTTGATCCAAACAGCCAGGTCTTGGATAATATCGATGGTTCAAGCGTGCTTCAAGTGAATGTGATGGGATTAGCCGGCCGGCCGGTGAACTCTGCTACTGTGGCTGAGGAGGCGGCGCTGCTCTTGGAGAGAGCGAACTACGGTGTAGGTGTTTCGCCTATTGATTTAGTTGCCTATGAGAAATATGTTATTTGGCAGTATGGGCAGCGAAGTGAGTCTTACACGCCATTTGATATTTCCGACGAGCTCGAGCTTCGTTATAGGTTTTTGCTGAATCAGGAGGATATACAAGCGAGGGTGGAACAATGGGGGGGAGAATTCAAAAATGGCTGGACGTCCTCAAGACCTTTCAAGGATCTTGATGATTGGGTTTTAAGTGTGTATGCCGCTGTTAGCAGCGATCCGAATCTGGATCCGAATTATGCATACCGGCATGTTACCACCACCTGCAATATGGACCGGATTATCAATCCTGCGGCGATAACTTTAGATGATGAGACGGCTCTTCACAAGATGGTTAATGTTAATACGGCTGATGTAGGTTTGCTGCATAAAGCGATAAGGGCGGCGCTTATTCGGACCGACCCGAACGTTTCGGACGCCGATGGATTAGCTGCGCAGATGGCGGTTAATATGTTAGACTATCGTGATGCCGATTCCAATGTGGCGACTCTTGATGATGCCGAAGGATCAATGTATTATGGCTTTGAGACTCCTTGTATCTATATTTCCGAAGTAGCTTATAGGTGCGTGCGACAAGAGGAGACAACGCATACATCATACGCGGTTGAATTATATAAACCGTATTTCGAGGATGACGATCCAAACGGTTGGGAGATTGTGGTTGATGGTATACATACTCCCATTTTATGGTCTGGCTCAAGGCGTTTTCATGTCATAAGGTATGAGGATACGGATGCAAATTTGCCGGTGAGCTTTAGTGACTCCGAAGAGCCGGCTGATACAAGCCCATACGGTTACAACCGAAGCCAATATAGCGGACAGGTGCAAGAGCCAAGTAGCATTGTATTTGGACCCGGCAGCACCATTTCTTTGCAGCGTATTATTCAGGAAGAACCTATAACTGTTGATTCACTCAGTGTTCCAGGTATCGAGTTTATCGTTGATGGACGGGCTCGTAGTATTCAGCGGGATATAACTTTGCATAAGTGTATTCGCCGTTTGTGGGCAGGTGCGGCTGAGGCGGCTGATCCTACACTTGGCCGACACAACAGTTTTGTATCATCGGATACTGCGAAGGTACAAGCTCATCCTGCCAATAAGCCTTTTACAAATATTGGTGAAATCGGGATGGTTCTACGGGCAAGCGCGTATAATACACCAACTGGGTGCACCGAGGCTGACGTGCGGATAGATTTGGAACAGGAAGTTTATGCAAATCTGTTTAATTACTTGACTGTCTTTGATCCTAATGTGCACGGCCACGGCTCTGATGAAACAAGGATCAAAGGCAGGATAAATATCAATACGGCGCCTTGGTTTGTGATTGCTCAATTGCCATGGATTTCCGCTCATACGCCGAATTATTGGCTTGCAAAGGCAGTAGTTGCCTACCGTGATAAGACAACGGTTACCGGTGGGCCTGACTACAGTGGCCGGGTTGGACTGCTCGGTTTTAGGAGTATTAGTGAGCTGATGCAGGTTCCGCAGATGAGCTACTATGCGAATGACTCGGAGGATATAGAGAGCTTTCCTGATTTGACGCCAAGCGATGGGGCTGTGGATGATTTTGAGGAGCGTGATGTTATTTTTTCGCGCATAAGTAACCTTGTTACTGTAAGAAGCGATGTCTTCACAGCCTATATACTTGTTCGCTTGGGGGCCGATGGTCCTCAAAAAAGGATCGTAGCCCTTCTCGATAGGAGTGAAGTTTCTTCTAATACTGATAAGGTGCGGGTTATTGCGTTGCATACTGTTCCGGACCCGCGATAGATAATACCATCAGGAATTGAGCATCTGCACGATTTCGGCGTGGACTTTCTTATTGGCTGCAATCGTGGGCAGTATTGAGCCTTCGTAGGTTTCTAAATTTAGAGGGAAGATTTGCTCGCCTTTCCAGTTGGTAGTAACACCTCCAGCAGCTTCTACTATTACAGCTCCAGCAGCTATGTCCCACAACTTTGGAGTGGTAATGATTGTACCTATTATGCTGCCCTTGGCCACGTATGCGAGCTGAATGGCTGATGAGCCGAGATTGCGAAATCTCGTGCGTTTGATTATCTGGCAGGCCCAGTTCGGAATGTCGCCTGGACAATCGAAGTGGCTGTCGAGGCCGACACTTGAAAATTCATCCATAGTTTCTTCGCTGGCGGTGATTCTTCTGCCGTTTAGTTGTGCTTCGCTGTCTTTAACGGCGATGAACATGGAATCTGTGGCAGGCTCGAATATAACGCCGACGATTGGCTTGCCTTCGTGTAAAGCGGCGACGCTGACGGCGAAAAGAGGTATCTGGTGCACGAAGTTGTTTGTTCCGTCTATCGGGTCTATAACCCACCAGAGAGACTCGGAACCTCGCGGTGATTGCTTAAAGATCTTACCCTGGTCGCCTTCCTCAGCAATGAAACCGTGGTCCGGGTAGTTCTCTTTGATTCTTTCGATGATTATCTTCTGACACCGTAAGTCGGTTTGGGTTACGAGTTCAGTGGTGTTTTTTACCGAGGCCTTTACGAAGCTGATTTCTTCCATAGCCCGCTGTCCAGCCAGACGGGCTGCGACGGTAGCTGTTTCTAACATTCTGCTTAAGTCGTTCTGTTCCAGAGCCATATATAGATACCAAGCCACTTCTTAGGTTGACAGAGCAATAAGGTATTTCTATTCTAACGTAGTTATGTGGAAAGGCCAACAGGCAAATAAGCGAAAAATATTTTGTCGCGCTTCATCTCGTCAGCGGATATTTGCTGCGGTTTTCTTTTTGGTAGTGGCTGGTTCGTTTGGGCTGTTGTGGTTGGCACAGTGGCGTGGAATTGATATCGGCTGGTGGCTTGGGCCATGCGGCTTCAAACAGAGATATGGTTTGCCGTGTCCGACTTGCGGATGGACTACGGCGACGCTAACGTTTGCACGAATCGAAATTTTGGAGGCGTTTTATATTCAGCCTGCAGCAGCTTTTTTATGCAGTTTTATTGTTGTTGCGGCATTTGTGGCCTTGTTGATGGCGATCTTCGGGGTATACCCTTGTGTTCTGAGGCGTGTTTTTTATGAGATCAAAGTTAGATACATTATCTTAGCTCTGATTGTTATTATTGCTGCGGGCTGGGCAGTGACATTATCGCGGGCATTAGCTGAAAGAAGTTGATGGAGATTCTAAAAGAGGGCAAAAACGATGAGGGATTATTGTACTATTCAAGCCAGAAAGAAACATAGAGAATCCGGAACGGTTGGGGCAACTTTAGTTGTTCTTCTTATTTTTGGGCTGATTGTTTTATGCGTTGTTCGATACTTCTGGGTGGACGGAGTTCAGAGCGACTATGATGCTTTGATTCGCGTGTATATTCAGGAGACGCCAGCTTTGGAAGTGAGCGACGCCGAAAGGCTAAAAGAACAGTTGTTAGAGTCCAGCCTGTTTATCAAGATGCATCGATGGGATAAAAAGAGCTTTATAAACGACAAAGAGATGTATGACAAAATGGTCC